>Ga0256830_1000034_pt1 | contig 118005 bp, 78 predicted proteins | sample 128326metaG_FD_190537 | JGI IMG/M metagenome (GOLD analysis project Ga0256830, IMG submission 190537) | Hydrothermal vent microbial communities from Lau Basin, Pacific Ocean - 128-326 | ecosystem: Environmental > Aquatic > Marine > Hydrothermal vents | place: Pacific Ocean: Lau Basin...
GGCGGCATCGGCGGCTCCCGGCTCCTCGCGGCCAAGGCCCTCGGCAGGATGCCGGCCGACGACGTCCACAACCACGGAACCGGCGTCTCCGGCATCGCGGCCGGCGAGAAGTGGAACACGAAGACCAACAGCGACCGGGGACACGCCCCGATGGCCGGCGTCGTCAGCTATTCCATCGCGAACAACACCCGCGGGAGTTCTGACTACACGACGATGGCGAAGGCCTGGCAGGCGATCGCCGCCGACAAGGCGACCTACAAGATCGTCGCCGCGAACAACAGCTACACGGGCAGTTACAGCCCGACCAACATCGTCCAGCAGGCCCTCGACGCCGCCGCTCTGAATGCGGACATCCTCCCTGTCGTAGCGGCGGGAAACTCCGCTTCGAGCACGTTCCGCAGCCAGGCCTGCGTGAACGGCCTCGCGGTCGGCGCCGTGAACCCCAACACTCGAAAGGTGGCATCTTTCTCTTCCCGGGGTCCGCTCAATGGCGACACCCGGCGCTTCTATCCCGACCTCTGCGCGAACGGCGTCGGCACGGTCATGCCCCTGCGCAACAACGAGAGTTCGCAGTACATCGCCTCGGGAACCTCGATGGCCTCGCCCCAGGTCTGCGGCGCCGCCACCCTTTTCCGTTCGGTCCGCACGACGGCGAACGCCCTCGAGACCAAGGCTGCGATCCTCGCTACGACCGAGGATGTTTCGAAGCAGAACACGACTCCTCCCTACAACACGAGGAACGCCTACGGTCTCGGCTACCTTCGTGACGACCGTCTGATCGCCCTCGCCCAGGGGAAGGGGCTCCTGGCGAGAGGAAGCCTGACCTCGACCGTGAAAACGAAGACCTTCTCTCTCTCCGTCGTCAAGGGAAAGGCCTACGCCGCCGTCATCTCCTGGAACCGATCGACCCTGACCTCGACGGCCTGGAGCGACCTTTCGCTCGAGGCGAAATTCGGAACGACTTCGGTCGCCAAGAGCGATACCCCCCGCAACCTCTATGAGAAGGTCGTATTCATTGCCCCGGCGACAGGAACGGTCACCCTCGTGGTCATGGGAACGTTGGACAAGCCTTCCGTCCCCTTCGCGATCGCTGCGATTGAGGTCCCGCCACCCTTCATCCCCGGAAGCTTCACTTCTTTCGGCAAGGGTTGTCCGGGAACAGGCCTCCTCAGCGGAATCGGGGGCGTCGCGCCCAAGGCTTATGCGACGAAGATGGGGACCTCCGGAAGCACGGTTCCGATCGGCTACCGCCCCTTGAAGTTCCAGGAGATCGTCAAGGCCTCCGAACTCCCCTCGGTCCTCGCGATGAACGGCATCGCCTTCCGCAGGGACGACCGGTACTACCGGGCGGTCTCGAATTACTGGATTCAGGTCGATCTCGACATCGGTTACTCCGCCAAGTCTCCCAGGACCATGAGCCGCTATTTCGCCTCGAACATCTCAGGGACCTTGACGCGCGTCGCGACAGGGAGGAAGTACTTCCTTCCGAACGTCACCGGGACGAACCGCAACCCCGCCAACTTCGAGGTCAAGTTCCCCTTCACGAAGCCTTTCGTCTACGTCGCGAAGATCGGGAAACACCTGCTCTTCCAGATGACCAAGAAGGCGGCCTCGACCGGCACGGGCTACGCCTACTACTACACGGACTGGGTCTATGATCGGGTGAACTACCCCGTCAGCTACTGCTACTCACTTTCCTTGACCTCGACCTATGGATACGCGGGATTGGGCTTCGGACCGATTCTCGGCTTCTTGAGGAAGCAAAGCACCGGAGCGATCCCCGCCCTCGGCTCCTCGAAGGGGCCTCTCGTCGGGCAGTTCTTCAAGATCGACCTCTCCTCGGCGAAGCCCTCGACCGCGGCAGCCCTCTTCCTCGGAGGATCCAACTCCTCCTGGGGACCGATCAGGCTCCCGTTCAATCTCTCGTCCCTGGGCGCTTCCGCCTGCAACCTCCTGACGAGCGTAGACCTCGTGTTCACGATCGGGGTCGACGGCTCGGGGGCCGGCACGGCGACGTTGGCGATTCCCAACGACAAGAACCTGATCCAGGGCCTGTTCTACCTGCAGGCCGCGGTCGTCGATCCCAAGGCCAACGGGCTAGGACTCGCCTTCACGAACGGACTCCAGGGGAGGATCGGCGGGCAACCCTGAGGCTCGACCCGGCCCCCCGTTCCCTCAAGGCTCGGAGGATCCCCTTGGGACCTCCGAGCCTCCCCCTGTCGGGAATCAGAAACCGGGCGAAACACCCTGCCCCAAGCATCCTCGGTCTCGGCGGCCTCATCGCTCGATTCCAGGGCCATGGGGCTGCCGGGAGCACGGACTTCTGGAATAATCGAGGACTCTATTCCCTCATCTCAGCCTGCGGGAAGCCCCGCCGCAGAGGGGAGGGGCTCCCGTCCCCTTCCCTTCCGTCCCCGAAGGAGGTCCGATGCTCGCGTTTCTCCTCCCCCTCGTTTTCGCCCCCCTTCCGCAGATCGTTCCGCCCGGCGACACCGCCGTACGGAGCCGTGATGCCGAAAAACACGGCCTTCCCGGAGCCCGGCCCGGAACCGAACGCTGGTGCGTGATCTTCAAGCACCGGAACTTCGACCTCGCGGCATTCCGGAAGGCCATTCAGGAAGGACGCCCAGCCTCGGAGGTCCGCTCGATCGTCCGAGGTCTGGAGGAAGCGGCACGACTCGACCAGGCCGCATTCACGACTTTCGTCGAGAAGGACCTCCAGGGGGAAGTCGTCGCGCGCTTCTGGTTGATCAACGCCTGCACGATCGAGGTGAAACCCTCCCTCCTCGACCGGGTCCGCAGTCATCCGAAGGTGGCCTTCATCCATCCGGATGAGATCGTCGAGCCCGTCGCGATTCTGACCTCGACGAACTCGAAGAACCACGCGGTCGACGCCCTGCAGAAGCTCGGGATCAAGGGCAAGGGGGTCTCCGTCGCGATCATGGACACCGGCTGCGACGTCAACATGGGGACCTCGGGCCGCCCACACAGCACCTACTACGTGAACGGCGACATCAAGAACAAAACCGGCGGAGGAATCGGCGGCTCCCGGCTCCTCGCGGCCAAGGCCCTCGGGAAGATGCCGGCCGACGACGTCCACAACCACGGAACCGGCGTCTCCGGCATCGCGGCCGGCGAGAAGTGGAACACGAAGACCAACAGCGACCGGGGACACGCGCCGATGTCCGGCGTCGTCAGCTACTCGATCGCGAACAACACCCGTGGAAGTTCGGACTACACGACGATCGCCAAAGCCTGGCAGGCGATCGCCGCCGACAAGGCGACCTACAAGATCGTCGCCGCGAACAACAGCTACTCGGGAACCCCAGATCCGACGAACCTCAGCCAGCAGGCTCTCGACGCCGCGGCCCTGAACGCCGACGTTCTTCCGGTCGTCGCGGGAGGGAACTTCTCATCGAGTACATCGAGGAGCCAGTCCTGCGCGAACGGTCTCGCGGTCGGCGCCGTGAACCCCAACACCCGCAAGATGGCCTCGTTCTCGTCCCGCGGCCCCCTCTCCGGGGATACGCAACGCTTCTACCCCGACCTCTGCGCGAACGGCGTCGGCACGGTCATGCCCCTGCGCAACAACGAGAGTTCGCAGTACATCGCCTCGGGAACCTCGATGGCCTCGCCCCAGGTCTGCGGCGCCGCCACCCTCTTCCGTTCGATCCGCACCACGGCGAACGCCCTCGAGACCAAGGCCGCGATCCTCGCTACGACCGAGGACGTCTCCAAGAAGAACCCGACCCCTCCCTATAACACCAGGAACGCCTACGGAGTCGGCTACCTCCGCGACGACCGCCTGATCGACCTCGCGAAGGGTAAGGGCCTCGTGACCCGGGGATCCCTGACATCCACCGTGAAGACCCGAACCTTCGTCCTGCCCGTCACGAAGGCCAAGGGGTATGCCGTCGTCCTGACCTGGCACCGGAGCAATCTGAAAGTCAAGACCTGGAGCGATCTCGCGCTTTCGATCAAGCTCGGCTCCAAGCTCCTCGCGCAGGCCGACACTCCCCGGAACCTGTATGAAAAGGCCGTATTCATCGCCCCGTCCTCAGGCGCCGTCACCATCACGGTGACCGGGAAGTCCCTCGACTCCGCGACCGTCCCCTTCGCCGTCGCCGCCAGCGAAGTGCCCCCCCCTTTCATCGACGGTTCCACGAAGAACTTCGGACTGGGCTGTTCGGGAACCGTCAGCACTCCCCTCGCCGTCCCCGGAGTCTATGCGACGAAGTTCGGCGAGACTGCGGGGGCGATGCCTCTCGGATTCTTCAACAGTCGGGTCCTCCAGGTCTTCGCGACCAAGGCGGTCCCCTCCTCCTTCAAGGCGACGGCACTCGTCTTCCGCCGCAACGGGACGATCTGGCGTTCTCTCGCGAACTATTGGATCGAGTTCCAAATCGACCTCGGTTACGCAGTCAGGTCCCCGACCGCACTCTCCCCGACTTTCGATTCGAACCTCGAAAAGGGCGGGATGACGACCGTCTTCTCCAAGAAGAAACTGAATCTCCCCCACTTCACCTCGGCCAATCCGAGTCCCTTCGCCTGGGAGATCGTCATCCCCTTCGACAAGCCTTACACCTACACCGCGAAGACCGGCCGATGGTTCGCCGCCGACTTCCGCAGGACGAACTCCTCGACCGGGAGTTCCTCCGCCGACTACTACGTCGACGTCTCGAACGACAAGTCTCAGACCCTGGTCTCCAGGGTCTACGCCTTCGGAACCTCCCAGACAACGGGAACGGTCGAGAAGAACTGGGGCGCGATCCTGGGATTCAAGGATCCCAACGGCGTCAGCCGGGCCGTGCCCAAACTGAGTCTCCGCACTCAGCCCGAGATCGGCAAGACCCTGTTCTTCGATCTCGATCTGGCGCATGCGAACACCCCGGCGATCTTCGTCCTCGGGGCCTCGAACACGAAGTGGAACGGGGTTCCGCTTCCCTTCGACCTCGGGACCGCCGGCGCTCCCGGCTGCAAGCTCCTCGTCAGCCTGGACCTCCTCCAGGTCGGGAAGACGAGCAACTTCGGCAACGCCAAGTTCAGCCTGGCGATCCCGAACGACAAGAACCTGATCCAGGGCAACCTCTTTTTCCAGGGCATCGTCTTCGACAAAGCCGCGAACAAGCTCGGCTTCTCGTTCACGAACGGCGTCCTCGCCTTGATCGGCGGCCAGCCCTGACCCCTTTCCCCGCGACGTCCCGCAAGGGGCGCCGCGGCCTTCAGGCCGGGCCCCGGAGCATTCCTCCACCCAAGGGTACGAGCCGCGGGCCGGACGCCCAGGCGCCCGGCCCGCCGTTCATCTGGTCGGGGCGAGAGGATTCGAACCTCCGACCTCTGCAACCCCATTGCAGCGCGCTAGCCAAGCTGCGCCACGCCCCGACGTGTGGAAGGGCAGGGAGGTTAGGCAGGCCCACGGTCCCCGTCAATACGGCCCGCCCCTTCGGGAGGCCCCATGGGAACGATCAGTCCTCCCGGCGGAGTTCCCGGGTCATCAGGGCCCGGACCGCGGCGGCTGGATCTCCTCCCTCGAACAGGACGAGAGCCACGGCTTCCGCGATCGGCATCTCCAGGCCCCGCGTCCGAGCCTCGGAAAGAACGGCCCTGCATGTCCAGACTCCTTCCGCGACCTTTCTCGTCGAAGCCAGGACCTCCGCTGGGGACTGGCCTCTGCCGATGGCTTCTCCGAGAGCCCGGTTCCTTCCATGAGGGCTGACCGAGGTCGTGATCAGATCTCCCATTCCCGCCAGCCCGAAGAAGGTCTCTCTCCTAGCTCCGAGCGCGGTCCCGAAGATCGACATCTCATGGAGCCCGCGGGTCAGCAGGGCGGCCTTCGCGTTGTCCCCGAGTCCCAGGCCGTCGCAGATGCCGGCGGCGATCGCGATGATGTTCTTCAAGGCTCCGGCGAGTTCGACCCCGAGGAGGTCATGGTTCCGGTAGAGGCGGAAACTCGGTCCCGAAAGGACCGCCTGGATCCTGGAGAGGATCTCCCCCTCTTCCCCCGCGAGGGACTGGCTGACCGGAAGTCCTCTCGCAAATTCCTCGGCGTGACAGGGCCCGGAAAGGGCGAAGAGCGGACCTTCGAATCCCAGATCCTCGAGAATGCGCGTCGGAAGCATGCAGGTCCCCTCCTCCATACCCTTCGCGCACGAGATCAGCGGGATCCGCGAGGGCAGGTGGGAACGCAGGGATCCCAGGGTGTCCCGCAGGTAACGGGTCGGCACGGCGATCAGGACCAAATCGGGATCGCCGGGGAGTTCGGATCCGGTGAGGATGCGCACGGAAACCGGAATCGGGATGCCCGGCAGGTACCTGGGGTTTTCCCGGTTCGCCGCGATCTCCCGGGTATAGGCCTCGTCATGACCCCAAAGGGCCACCTCGTGCCCCTTCACCGCGGCATGCAGGGCCAGGGCGTGGCCGAAGCCCCCGTTTCCGAGGACGAGAACGCGCGCCCGATTCATGCTCTCGGCTCCGTTCGGTGGGATCGCCTCAGAGCCCGCAGGTTGCTCCGGTGCGTCCAGACCAACGTCGAGGCCAGGAGACAGGCCGCGAGACTGAGAGGAAGTCGGGCTCCCAGAGCGGCCTCCGGATCCCTCAACATCGAAGCCAGGGCGAGAGTGAAGCCCATCAGAATCGAGGCGATAGCCACGATTCGGAGAAAGAGGAAGGACGTGAGGAAGACGGCGACACCGAGGGCGAAGGCCAGGGGGTCGAGGGCGAGGAAGACGCCGGATGTCGTCGCGACCCCCTTGCCGCCCCTCCCGCCGAGGAAAGGGGAAAAGACATGGCCCGCGACCGCAGCGGCGCCGGTCAGGACTCCCTGAAGGATCTCGGGGCGCCTTCCCGCATCGACGCTGCCCAGGACCCAAAGGACCGGCAGGAACCCCTTCGCCGCATCCAGCGCCCATACCAGGAGGAAGAACGGGATCCTCCATCGCACAGGCGCGCATCGGGCGGCGTTCGTCGCCCCTATGTTCCCCGAGCCTTCCCTCCGGAGGTCCTTGCGGAAGAGGATCCGGACAAGAAGGAGTCCGAAGGGAATCGAGCCCGCGAGGAACCCGAGGATCAGGGGGAACCCGGGAAGGGTCGGCATGCCCGCGATTGTAATGGCGGGAAAGGGGGGAGAAAGTAAGGACTGCTCGAAGCGCGTTCCCGCCTCCCCCAGCCCGGCCCCTTCTCCACGTGAACCCCGACCCAAGAGAACCCTCCGCCACGAGCCTGAGGGTCGCCGCCGACACCGGCGGAACCTTCACCGACCTCTGCATCCTGGACCGGGAAGGCTTGCGCTTCCACAAGGTACCTTCATCCCCCGCCGCTCCGGAACAGGCGGTCCTCGCGGGACTGGAGGGTCTGGAGGCGACCGGGAAGAAAGGGCGTCTCCTCCACGGATCCACCGTCGGCCTGAACGCGATCCTGACCGGGAGAGGAGCGAAGGTCGCACTCATAACGAACGAGGGCTTCGAGGACCTCTGCGAGATCGGACGACAGGAACGAACCGCCCTCTACGATCTCCGGGTCCCGCCCCGGCCGACCCTCGTGCCGCGCTCCCTCCGTTTCGGAGTCCGGGAACGGCGTCTGGCTTCCGGAGAGCGGGCATCCCGCGCCACCCGGGCCGAACTCCGGGAACTCGCCGCGAGGCTCCGAAAGCGCCGAGTCGAAGCCCTCGCGATCTGCCTCCTCCATTCCTACGCGCATCCCGAGGACGAGGAGCGCCTGGCCGAGGCCCTGCGGGGACTCCGGATTCCGACGACCCTCTCGGCGGGTCTGCTGCGCCGCCACCGGGAATATGAAAGATTCTCGACCGCGATCCTGAACGCCTTCGTCCATCCGGTCCTCGATCGTTACTGGCGCCGGCTCGCCCGGGAGGCCGCCCCCCTCTCCCTCCACCTCGTACGCAACGAGGGAGGATCGCTCCCGGTCGAAAGCGCCCTCGAGACCCCCCTGCGATCGGTCCTTTCCGGACCCGCCGGAGGAGCGGCGGGCGCGGCCTTCTGGGCCGAGGCGGCGGGTTTCGAACGAGCCGTGGGCTTCGACATGGGCGGCACCTCCGCCGACGTCACGGCCTGCGGGAAGGCGCACGAGGTCGCCGACGTCGCCTTCCTCGGTCCCTTCGCAATGGCCCTCCCGACGATCCCCCTGCATTCGGTCGGCTGCGGCGGGGGCAGCATCGCCTGGTTCGATGAGGACGGGTCCCTCCGCGTCGGCCCCCGCTCGGCTGGTGCCGATCCCGGCCCGGCCTGCTATGGGAGAGGGACCGAGCCCACCGTCACGGACGCGCACCTGGTCCTCGGACGTCTCCCCCCCTGGGGGCTTCTCGGAGGGTCCTTCCCCCTAGATCTCGACCGCGCCCTCGATGCGGTCGGGCGCATCGCCGCCGTATTGGGTTGCGACGTACGGAACGCGGCCGAGGGAATCCTCGAGGTGGCGGACGCTTGCATGGCGCGCCCTCTTAGGAGTTTCACTCTCGGCCAGGGCATGGACCCCGAACGAGTCTGTCTCGTCGCCTTCGGAGGCGCGGGCGGGCTCCATGCGGCCCGTCTCGCGGATCGCATCGGGTTCCGGAACATTCTCGTCCCTCCCGGAGCCGGAGTCCTGTCGGCCCTCGGCATGCTCGCAATGCCCCCGGTGTTCGAGTTCGAAACGGCCCTCTTCCTCGAACTCGACCGGACGAACCTCTCCGTCCTCGCCGGGGCCGCCAGAGACTTCGGAAGAAAGGTCCTTGCGGCGAACGGATCCCGTTTCCGCGATCCCCGGGTCGAGGTCGCGGCTTCCTTGAGATACCGGGGGATGCTGGCCGAACTCTGGGTCCCAGCGGGGCGCTCGGCCCGGGAACACTTCGAACGGACCTTCGAATCCCGCTTCGGATTCCTCCAGGAACTCCCGGTCGAATGCCTTCGACTGCGGGCGCGCCTGAGCTTCGAAAGCCGAAGGACCTTGGGGATCCGCCGGCGTCTCCGGAACCCCCGTGCCTTCCCCCGAACCTCAATTCCTTGCACGGTCCCCGCCCGCCTAGGTCCCCGCGGCCTGCCCTGCATCCATCGCTCGGAGATGCACCCCCGCGAAACCCGTCAAGGGCCGCTGGCGATTCTCGAGGACTCCTCCACGACGATCCTCGAGAAGGGATGGACCTGCCGTCTCAGGGACGACGGCTGCCTCCACCTGACCCGCGAGGAACAGGCGGAGGCCTGAATCCCGAAGCTCCAGGATGCGGGGCATGGAGGGCCGGAAACGACCCGTCCCAAAGGAATCCGTTCAATCCTCCGACTTCGCGGACTCGAGGGTCACCCGCTTGCGGTCCGACTCGCGCAAAAGGACCTCCTCCTTGAACAATGCGAAGAGTTCCGGGTCGAAGATCCTTCCGGCATCCTCTTCCATCGCTTCCAGAGCTTCTCCGGCCTCCAGGGCCGCCCCCGCGACCTCCGCCCGAAGGCGATCGAAGGCGTCCGCAATCCTCAGGATCCGGGCCCCGACGGGGATCTCCTCCCCGGAGAGGCGATGCGGATAACCCGTGCCGTCGAAGTTCTCGTGGTGATGCCGAATGATCTCCGCCGCTCCCTGCAGCCCCTGGAGCGCCTGGAAGTAGCGGGCCCCCTCCTCGGGATGCCGTTCTTCGCGGATGCTCTCCCGGCCCCATGGGCTTCCGCTGTCGGGAGGAATCCGGCCCAGGTCGTGGCAGAGGGCGGCGACCTCGAGTTCGTCCCTCTTCTCGGGGTCGAAGCGCAGCCTCTCCGCGAGCCAGGACGCGTATCGCCTGACTCGTTGGGCATGTCCGGTTTCTCCATCCGTGTGGAACTCGTGCTCGCGCGCGAGACAGAGCGCGACCTCGACGAAACTCTCCTCCACGGCCAGTTCGCGCCCGCGCATCGCCTCGAGTCCCCGGCGGAGATCCGCCTCCAGCCGCCCCCCCTCGGCGATCCCCGGGGGAGGAGAACCGACACGGAACGCCCCCTCGACCCCGAGCCTTCGGAACCAGGCGCCCAGGACCGAAAGGGGACGGAGAGCGAGGGTGACCGCGAACAGGACGATGCCGATCCCGAAGACCTGGATCAGGAGGACGAAGGACCAGGTCTCCCAGGGGAAGCCCGCCTCCTCGACCTCGGCGGTGGCCCGGACCTCCCCGATCCGCGCAGGACCCGAAGTCAGGAGAGGTTGCCGGACGACGACGAGGGTGCGGCCCTTTTCCGTGCGGGAGACCCCGCTCTCGGGGAGTTCGGAGGCGGCGGGCTCATCCCTGTCGAGCCCGTGTGCGGCGAGAATCCTCCCTCGTGCGTCTCGGACCTCGAGACCCGCCCGAAGCGACCGGGAAAGGTTCGTGACGAGGGCCTCCAGAGCCTCCTTCCCCTTCCCGCTCGCCCTTTGCGTGAGTTCCGGCCTCCAGGCCCGCAACGCGTCCCCCAGATGGATCTCCAAACGGCCGACCTCTGATCGGGATCGCTCTTCCCTCTCACGGTCGGCGACGAGGAAGGCCTCGCAGAGCCCCAGGAGAACCAGGAAGGGAAGCAACCGGATCCAGAGCCTCTCCACCCCCCGGGACCTCGGCGACGTCCTACACTCGGAATCGGGAACTGGGCGGCGGGACATGGTCGCTATATCGACCTCGACGGGCCCGCGGTGAAGGTCCGCGCCCCGCGGCGCGGATCCGTCCATGTCAACGGCGGCCGCCCGCCGCGGCGCGGAGCCCGTTCGTGAACACGAGACCGAGCCGGTTGGCCTTGAGATCGAGAGCCAGGGCCTGGAGGAAGAACGGCCGGCCGATCCAGGACGAGTCTCGGGGAAGGGGGACCCCGATCTCCGCGACTCCTCCGGAACCGGAGGCTCCGAGCAACAGGATCGAAATGTCCGTCAGGATCTTGCAGCCCTTGGCCCCCATCCCCCCGAGGTCCCAGGGGAGGGAGACAGAGAACCATTTCCGGTCCGAAACCCCGAGGAAGAGGGCGATCGGACTTCCCGGGGAAAGGTTTCCGATCTGCAGGGGAAAGACACCGCCGATCCGCGGCAGGTCCGTCGCCTCGAGCCAGGGCTTCGCGGGGACGTTTCCCGAGCCCAGGAGCCCGAACACGATCCCCGCCCCCTTCGCGAGGATCCCCGAGGCCGAGGAAGCGGACTTTCCGAGCACCGCGCTCATGGTCATCGAGCGGGGATCCATCTCCGCGTCGGAAAAGAAATAGCCGAACCGATCCCCCTCGGAGGAAGCCGCTTTCTTGAAATCGAGGAGAAGGGATTCCCCCTTCCCCTTCACGTAGTTGAAGGGGACGTCGAAGGGGATTCGGAGGTCGAACCGCGAGGGGCTCACCCCCGCGAGCCGGCGCATCGGAAGGTCGATCTTCTTCCTCCGGAAGACGGTCTGCAGGCTTCCCTTGATGTTCAGGGCGAAGGTCGAACTCATTCCCGAAGGTGGTTTCGCGGCGAGACCCATGCCGACCTCGAGTTCGATTCGGTAACGCATGCCCTCGCTGACTTCCGTCTCGTCCCTCCGCAGGGTCAGCCCGGTGATCTTCAGCGCGCCGGGGAGGAGGGAGGAATCCAGGACCTGCTGGTAGCGATGCAGCCAGAACCCTCCGACGGCCGGGGAATACACGTTGCCGAAACGACGTTCCAGACCGGTGGGAACGACCCATCCCGGCCCCGGTACCGAGGACGAGACGTCGCAGCCCAGGCCGTAACCCTTGACGGTCCCCGGGAGGAACGGCCGGGAAACCGGTACCGCGGCCAGGGCGAAGTCCTGTCGCGAGCCCGAGATGACCGAGGCCTTCACGAGGAGGGAGACCTTTCCGGTCGCGGTGGCCGTGAATTCGGCCCGCTCGTAGAGGTTTCGAGGGGAGTCGGCCTTCGCGAGGAGTCTTCCGCCCTGTCGGACCTCGAGCGAAAGGTCGCTCCAGGACCGGCTCGTCAAGTTCGTCCGGAACCAGGTCAGGGCCACGGCGTACCGTCGCCCTCCCGTGACCGGGAAGAGGAAACTTCGGCTTCCCGCCGTCGATGTGACCGCGCTCTTCGCGAGCAATCCACCTCCCTTCGCCAGCGCGATCAAGGCATCGTCGCGCAGATACCCAACTCCGTATGCATTCACGCTGTTGTAGGGAGGAAGAGGATTGCGCGACGAGACGTCCTCGGTCGTGGCCAGGACCGCGGCCTTCGTCTCGAGAGCCCCCGCCCCGGTCCGCACGGACCGGAAGAGAGCAGCGGCGCCCGCGACATTCGGGGCCGCCATCGAGGTCCCGACCGTAACATAGGCCTTCGTCTCGTCGTCGAAATGCGGGAGGTGGACTCCGACGCCGTTCGCGACGAGGTCGGGGTAATGCCGCCCGGGATCCCCGAAGAGCGGCCCCCTGGAGGAGAAGGCGGCCACCTTCCTAGTATTCGTGTGTACCGCGCCGACGGCGAGACCGTTGCAGGCGGATTGGCTGAGCCGGGTCGAAACGTCGTAGTTCGCCGCCGGAACCGTCACGAAGAGATCCGCGACCAAAACCGCCTGATCCAGGGCCTGCTGGCTCGGATGCGTCGGATCGGGGCTTCCGGTATACGAGAAGTTCGCGATCGAGATCCCCTGCTTGACGGCGTCGGCCGCGACCCTCTGCCAGGCCTTGACCGCCGTTGCGAGGGTGCTTGCGCCCGTCTTCGTGTCGGAGACGCTGTACCCGTGGATCCGGGCCTCGGGGGCGTGCCCGTCTCCGGCGCCGTCCATGTTCCCCCATTTGGCTCCCGCGGCCACTCCGGCCACCGCCGTGCCGTGCCCGACGGGATCCTCCGCGGGCTGCTTCCCGACCGCGAGGTTCTTCAGGAGCCGGGAACCCGAAATCCCCCCGCCGGACCGATTCCTCGGATCCCCGCCCGGGTAGTAGGCTCGATGCGGGCGGCCCGAGGTCCCCATCGAGGCGTCCTGCCCCGAGTCCAGGACGGCGATCGCGATCCCACGGCCCCTGATTCCACGGGCATGCAAGCCGTCGACGACATGGTTCGCCTCGTTCGTCGCCCGATCCATGACGAGGGAGGCGGGCTCGATCCAGAGGTCGTCATGGACCCCGACGACTCCGGGAAGTTCCCGGAGAAAGCGACTCCGGTCGGGGGGAAGCTCGACGAGACAGGCGGGCACGAGCCAATAGCTCTCCACCAGGCGCCCGCCCAGCGAACGGAGCGCGGAACGGAGGGGAGCGTCCCGCTTCCGGGCGGCTTCCAGAAGTCTCCGGGGACCATCGTCGACCTCGAGCCGCGTCCGGATCACCTCCGGGCGGAGGGGAGGGGACACCCGGATCGTGAGGAAGTAGCGGCGCGTCCCCGGGAGCATTCCCGCGACCGGACGGATCTCCGGCCCGATCACCCGTTGCGGGCGGACCGGAAGCGCAAAGATACAGGCGGCGGGAAGCGCCAGGGAGACGAAACGACGCATACGAGGAAAGGTACCCCTTTCCCCCTCCTCCATCCACGTCCACCGCCTTCGGCTTCCGAGTCCCCGATACCAAGGAGACTTGGGAAATAAGGATTCCCATCTTGGCCTCGCCGAACCTCCGATCTCGGTAACGGATTCGAGGGTTCGAGGAAAGGATTCGGGATTCAGAGGACGGGCAGTTCCCGGCTCGGATCCCAGCCGTCGTTCAACGGAGTCACGTGGGGTGCGCCCACATGGTGAACGTGGTGATCGAACAACTCGCAGAAGCGCTTCCTGTCCTCGGGCCACAGGACATCGGTCGCGACGATCAGTCCCCTGCGCCGCGCGACGGGATCGTGAACGTGTTCGGGACGGACCGAACGGATGATGCCTTTCTCCCGGGGATGGGCTCCGTCGGCCCCATGGTCGAGGACTTCCTCGGGCTCGAAGACCAATACGAAACCACGGTAGAGGAATGAAGGCTCGGGCTCCCGCCGATCCTCCCTCCGAGCCTCCGCATGGGGAGCGGGACAGACCTCGGCGGAGAGAACCTCCCCCTCTTCGGAAACCCAGCGCCCGAGAAGGGACCCACAACGCTCGCAGATCCTCCCCTCGTCGTTCGGAACGAAACTCGCAGATGCCGTCATGCCGCCTGCCTCCAGGACTCGAAACCGCGAGGCGGGCCTATTCTCGGCCGGACCGCAGCAGGTTCCACCCTTTTGTTCCGGGTCCGGACTCCTCAGGGGTCCTCCCGGATGTGGAGGAACCCTCCCGGAAGAACCTTGACCCGGTGCCGGCGCCCGAAGGCGTCCGTGAAGGCCCGGGGGGGGTCGGTGCCGACCTCGCCCAACCATCCCTGCCATTCCTCGAGACGCTCACGCCCCTCATCGGACGACCCGCGTAAGCCCCCGCCCAAGGCAACGATCTCGCCTTCCGGACCGAACAGGGCCTCGATCGCTCCTCCGGACTCAAAGAGGGCTTCCAGGGCCTCCTTCCTCCGGCGTTCGGCCACGAGTTCGGTCACGTCCCTGAGCTCGAGGATCAGACAGGAACGCCCACCCTCCTTGCTCCCCCAGCCGTCGAGAGCGAGGATGCGGTCCTTCCGGCCCGGAGGGCAGGCCTCGATGTGGAAGGGGGCGATCGTCCCCTCGACCCGGAGTAAGGCCTTCCAGTTCTCCATCGGACCACCGGGCCCGAAGGCCTCGGGCCAGATCCGTCTCGGATCCCCGCCGCTCCCCGTCGAGAAATCGACACCGAGCAGTTCGCGGGTCTCGGAGGTCAGGGGGCGCGCACCCCTCTCGTCCAGGAGGATCCTCGGGCGCTTCGCGGTCCCCCGGATCCTTCCGACCCGGATCCCCCGGAGCGCCCAGGCGCCGAGCCATTGCAGCGGTAACCCGAGGAGCAGGATGAGGGAGCCGAAGACCTGCCCCCAGTCCGAACTCGTTCTGAGCCGGCTCTGGTCGGTGAATTCGAAGTGTCCCCCGTTGATCCGATAACTGCGGCGCACCCGGCTTCGGTCCTCTCCGAAGAAGAGCATCTCGAGGATGGAAACCTGGTCCTGCAGTTCCCCGGCCCCGGGATGCGAATCGAAAAGGATCCGCCGGGATTTCAGAAGATCGGTCGTGATTCGAATCCGGATACCCCTGCTCATGGGCTCGCGGGCGATCTCCGAAAGAAGGGGGGCGAGCCGGAACCTGCAGGTCATGCTGTAGAAGCGTCCCTCCCGCGGAAGCACGCGCCGGACGTAACGCAGATCCCCGGAATCCTGGAAGCGATACTGGATTACCATCATGCGGGTCGACTCGTAGGTCGTGACCCTGGGAGAGGACCTGGGGGGATCGTTCCTCCGAATCTCCCATGGACGGGTCCTCGACGATCGGAGGGTCCCCCCCGGAGCGACCAGGGTGAGACTCTCGAGGAACGGAAGCGCGGCAAACACCCGGCGAAGCCTTTCCCTCCATTCGCCGCGGATCTCCTCGAATTCGAGGTCGAAGAACGGAAGGACCTCCTTCCGCACACCCTCCAAGACCCGCTCCTCGAGGAGGGTCGGAATTCTGAGTGCCCAGGATTCGAGATCCCGCCCGGAATCCGGACGAAGGAGCCTGAGCCGAACCAGCCCCAAGATACCGAGAAGGACTCCGAGCCCGACGATCCACCCCGGGAGGGGCTTGCGGAGAATCACTTTCTCCCCTCCCGATCCCTTCCCGCAGGTTCCCTTCCTCGATCCTCTCCTCCACGCATCCCCCGGCCATGGGCCTTTCTTCTCCCGGTTTCGGGAAGTTTCGGAAGGCGGCGGGCGGGACGGACGATCTCGCAGGGAAGGGTCAGGACCGGCAGGACCCGCGTTTCCCGTCCCTCGAGGGTCGCGGCGACGAGGGTCCGGAGAGCCGAGAGGACCCGGGACGGACTCGGACCGGCGACCAGAGCGATTCCGGGAAGCCCCTCCTGCCAGGGCGCGCCCAGGAAACGCAAAGGCCGCGTACCCTTCTCTCGAACGAGATCCCGCAGAAGCCCCTTCATCCTCGGGTCCGGGATCGAGAGGACGAGATCCGCCCCGGCCTTGCTCAAGCTATCGAGGATCCTCGCGGGAGGATCCGTGACCCGAGCCTTCAGGATCTTCACGACAAGCCTCGCCCCGGCCTTCTTCCGGTCTCCGGCCTCTCCAAGCTTCGGCGAAGTCCGGCCCTCCGCCTCCCAGTCCACGAACTCCCGGCGCAGGATCGCGCCGATTTCCTCGGCCTCCTCGAGTTCCAGAGAGGTGGCCGTATGGGGAATCAACACATGGACCGAACGGATCGGGGGCTCGCAATCCCTCATCGCCGCGGCGAGGAGGGTCCAGGAAGGCGAGGAAGCACGGACTCCGCAGATCCTGCGTCGCAGCATGGGGTGCATGCGGTCCCATTGCGCGCCGGCCGGAGGCAGTTCGAAGGCGAGGAGCCCGGGGCAACGTCCCTCGAGGCCGAGTTCGAGGGCGACTTCGCGGATCGTCCGGCGCTCGGAGAAACCGAGGACGACTACGGAGGGGAAGGATCTCCGCAGGATCTCCTCGGCCAGCCCCGGCAACTCGCCAGGGCCGGCGGCGATCCTCCATTCGAGCCGCCCGGGAAAGGCCCGATCGAGGTCCTTGCGGAAAGCCCTGGCGGCGTCTGCGAGAGCCAGGACCGGGAGGGAATCCGGCCGGGTGCATCCGGAAACAAGAATGACTAGGGCGAGGGCCAGGCTCCGCGACACCCTGGGAATGTTACCGGCCGCTCCTCCCCGGCTCGACCCCCGCTTTCCCGTCCACCCGCCGGAATCGGGGCGGAATCCTGCGACCGCGGAGCCTCGAGAAGAGATCCTTCACGACCCCCCAGGCGGGTTTTCCGAAGATCGCGTAGCTGTGGTCCTCCGCCCCCCCCTCCTCGAAGAAGTCGAAGATGAAGACCCCCGACAGGAAGGGGGCGTCCGCCATGACCTCGGCGAAGGCCCGGAAACAATCCGCCTGCTCCTCGAGGTCGAGCCGATCCTTTGCGAGGAAGTAGTTCCATGGGGCGGTGTTGGCCCCGTCCTGGCTCGGATAGCCGAGTTCGGTCAGGAGGATCGGTTTCCCGATTTCTCTCGAGGCTCCCTTGAGTTCCTTCCTCACCCTCCGCCAGCCTTCTACGAGTTTCGGGAGATCCGCGTCCTTGTCCTCCGTCAGTTCGAAATAGGCGGTCATCCCGGCGAGATCCAGTTCGTCCCAGAACGAGGGCACGGTGTAGTGGTCCCAGTTGACCGAGTACCCGAGCCAACCTCCGTAACGCCCCCGGGCGTTGGCGATCAAGCGCGGCCACACCCCGGCATGCTTCTCGAGGGAGCAGAGTTCGCTCCCCAGGAAGAAGACACGCACCCCCGTCTCCCTCGCGAGGTCGAGATAGTGCTGCATCCACTCGTCGTATTCCGACCAGAACCGACCGGGATCCTTCGGGGCGAGGGTTCCCCTCCAATCGTCCTCTCCGGGATGCCGGATCAGGACGACGGGCATCAGGGCCGGCTCCAGACCCAGCCCCCGGGCATGGGCGATCGTTTCGCGGAGTCGCGCGTCCGAGACCGTCATCCTCGGGTCCCGCTCGATATCGCTCGAGTCGACCCGATCGACGAAGAGGGTCAGGAGGAGAAGGACCCAATCGGCCCCGATCTTCCGGATCCGGCCGAGCTGCCGGTGGTAATCGAATCGTTCCTCCTTGTAGTAGAGGCCCAATACGCCTCCCCGCATCCAGGGCGCCGGCCCTTTCTCGCGCCGAACGCCAGCCCACAGCCCCCGCCCTTCCTCGCGGGCCCTGCGGCAGGCTCCCCTCAGGGCCTCGTCCTCCGCCAGCTTCTTCCCCCGCGTCCGATACCAGACGAGCCCCTCCCCGAGGAGGGTTCGGGCGAGGCTCGGGCCTCCCTCCTCCGGCGCGAGCACTCCGCGGATCGTCCCCGCCTCGTCGGGGTCCGGCTCGACCGGACGGAACCTGAGTTCCTTCCCGATCGACAGGTCGCGAAGCCTCCGCGCCGCCGCCCTCGAAACCTCGGGCCCCCTCGGCCAGCCGACCCCCTGGAGGCGGAGGCTCGAACCGTCCGCGCAAAGGATCCTCCCGTCCCCGCGGACCTCCCGGACCCGAACACGGCGCCACCGCCCGTTCCCGGCCTCTGGCCCGGGGCCCTGGAAGGTCTTACCGGCCGGAGCCCCGCGCCCCCCCGACAGGGGAAGGGTCCAGAGAAGGATGCCGGCCAGGAGGAATCCAACCTTTTTCCGGAACTTCGGAGCTTCGCCCTTCCCCGCCGGGGTTCGTTCTGCTTCCATCTTTCGGATTTGTACGAGTCGAGGAGCCCTGAGGAAACCGGATCCCGATGCCGCGTCGCGACGACCTCCATTCCATTCTGATTCTCGGATCGGGCCCGATCGTGATCGGACAGGCCTGCGAGTTCGATTATTCGGGAACGCAGGCCTGCAAGGCCCTCAAGGAAGAGGGCTACCGGGTGATCCTGGCGAACAGCAATCCTGCCACGATCATGACCGATCCGGAAACAGCGGACGCAACCTACATCGAACCTCTTACGGTCGCCTCCCTGACCAGGATCCTCGAATCCGAGACCCCCGATGCGATCCTTCCGACCCTGGGCGGACAGACCGGCCTCAACCTGGCTCTGCAGCTCGCCGACACCGGAGTCCTGGACCGCCTGGGCATCGAGATGATCGGGGCCAGCCGTGAGGCCATCGCCAAGGCGGAGGGCAGGGAGGAGTTCCGCGAGGCGATGGCCAACATCGGCATCGAGACGCCGAAGAGCGGACTCGCCTACAGTCTCGAGGACGCCCGCAGGGTCCTCGAGGAAGTCGGACTTCCCTGCGTGATCCGCCCCTCCTACACCCTCGGCGGATCCGGGGGCGGCATCGCCTACAACTATGACGAGTTCGAGGAAATCGTCCGCCTCGGCCTCGATCTGTCCCTGAACGGGGAGATCCTGATCGAGGAATCCATCCTGGGCTGGAAGGAGATCGAACTCGAAGTCATGAGGGATCGCGCCGACAACTGCGTGATCATCTGCGGAATCGAGAACATCGACCCGATGGGAGTGCATACGGGGGATTCGACCACCGTCGCCCCGATCCAGACCTTGACCGACAAGGAGTATCAGCTCCTCCGGGATGCATCGATCGCCGTCATCCGGGAGATCGGGGTCGACACGGGCGGTTCCAACGTGCAGTTCGCGATCGATCCGAAGACCGGACGCAGAGTCATCATCGAGATGAACCCCCGCGTCTCGCGCTCCTCCGCCCTCGCCAGCAAGGCCACGGGCTTCCCGATCGCCAAGATCGCCGCGAAGCTCGCCGTCGGGTACACGCTCGACGAGATCCGCAACGACATCACGAAGGAGACCCCGGCCTGCTTCGAGCCGATGATCGACTACACGGTCGTCAAGATCCCGCGCTGGGCCTTCGAAAAGTTCCCGGCCGCGAAGGTCGAACTCGGAACGCAGATGAAGAGCGTGGGCGAGGTCATGGCGATCGGCAGGACCTTCCGGGAAGCCTTTCAGAAGGCCCTGCGGTCCCTGGAACAGGGCCATTCCGGCTTCGGCAACGATCCCGGGAGTCCGCCCTGGGACGACGGGCCGGCCCCGTCCGCCGAGGTGATTCGGAGCCGTCTCGTGACCCCCCGGCCCGACCGGCTCTCCTGGATCCGCGCGGCGTTCTGGGCGGGAATGGACATCGACGAGCTGCATGAGGTCACTCATGTCGATCCCTGGTTCCTCGACCAGATCCGGATGCTGGTCGAAGAAGGGAAGCGGTTGGGAAGGATCCTCGAGGAGGGGCTCTCTCGGATCGACGCCGCGACGATGCGGCGCGCCAAGCAATCCGGATTCTCCGACCGTCAGATCGGAAACATGGCCGGAGTCGGGGAGCGAGTCGTCGCCAGGAGGCGGAAGGACCTCGGCGTCCACCCGACCTACAAGCTCGTGGACACCTGCGCCGCCGAATTCGAAGCCCATACCCCGTATTACTACTCGACCTGGGAGCAGGAGGACGAGGTCAGGATCTCCGACAAACCCAAAATCGTCATCATCGGCGGAGGCCCGAACCGGATCGGCCAGGGGATCGAGTTCGACTACTGCTGCTGCCACGCGGCCTTCGCCCTTTCCGAACTCGGGTACGAGACCGTCATGGTCAACAGCAACCCCGAAACCGTCTCGACCGACTTCGACACCTCCGACCGCCTCTTCTTCGAACCTTTGACCCTCGAGGACGTTATTCACATCCATGAGAAGCTCGAGCCGGAAGGCTTCATCCTCCAGTTCGGCGGGCAGACGCCGATCAACCTGGCCAAGGGTCTGAAAGAAGCCGGTGTGCCCTTGCTCGGAACCCCCGTGGACAGCATCGATCTCTGTGAGGATCGGGAGCGCTTCCAGAGATTGATCCGGAAACTCGGGATCCGACAGCCTGCGAACGGGGTCTCCCGGAACGCGGAGGAGGCTCTCCGGATCGCTGAAGACATCGGATATCCGGTCGTCGTCCGCCCTTCCTATGTTCTCGGCGGGAGGGCGATGGAGATCGTCTACGACGGAGAATCCCTCCAGCACTACATGAAAGAGGCCGTCCAGGTCAGCGAGGAGCACCCCATCCTGATCGATCGCTTCCTCGAAGAGGCCATCGAAGTGGACGTGGACCTCATCGGGGACGGCGAGACCTTCGTGATCGGGGGGATCCTCGAACACATCGAGGAGGCGGGGGTCCACAGCGGTGATTCTTGCTGCTCGCTCCCGGTCTTCTCCCTGAGCGACGACATGCTCCACGAGATCCGCAAGCAGACCTACGCGCTGGCGAGGGAGATCGGAGTCGTCGGCCTCATGAACGTCCAATGGGCAGTAAAGGGCAACCATCTCTACGTCCTCGAGGTCAACCCTCGCGCCTCCCGTACGGTCCCCTTCGTGGCCAAGGCGACGGGAATCCCCCTGGCCAAACTCGCCGCGAAGGTCCAGGCCGGACGGAAGCTCCCGGAACTCGGGTTCACCGAAGAGATCGTCCCCGAGCATTTCGCGGTCAAGGCGCCGGTCTTTCCGTTCATCAAATTCCCCGGGGTGGACACCCTCCTCGGACCCGAGATGAGATCCACGGGCGAGGTCATGGGGATCGACGCACATTTCGGAACCGCGTATGCGAAGGCCATGGAAGCCGCGGGCGTGGAACTTCCGAAGGACGGCAGGGTCTTCCTCTCGGTCAAAGATTCCGACAAGCGCAACACGGTAGGCCTGGCCGCCCAGCTCGTCGCGATGGGTTTCAGGATCGTCGCGACCTCCGGGACCTGGAAGGCGATCCACAACCAGGCGATCCCGGTCGAACGGGTCAACAAGATCCACGAAGGCCGGCCCCATGTCGTCGACCTCATCAAGAACCGGGAGGTCGACCTGATCGTGAACACCCCCTCGGGGAAACAGGAGCGCTCGGACGACAGGCTCATCCGTTCGACCGCGGTGGCCTACAAGGTTCCGTGCATCACGACGATGGCGGGGGCCGCCGCAGCGGTCCAGGCGATCGCGAACCTCCGGAGAGGCGGGAGTTCCGTCGTCCGGCTCCAGGACCTGCATTGTTTCGATCCCATGAAGGCGACGAGATGAAAGACGACGACCCGAGAAGACCCGGCACTCCCCTCGCTGCGGCCGTCCGCGACTTCTGTCTGTCACAGAAGAACGCAACCGGCCCCGCGCGGTCCTTTCCCTCGAACGAGGCCTGGAGGAGGCTCAAGGAGTTCGGAACCGAACTCTGGCTGGACACCGGGGACCTGGAGGAGGCCGAGGAACTCTGGTGCGGGGAGTTCTCCGCGCTGACGACGAACAACACCCTTCTCAACAGGGAGGTCCAGAAGGGCATCTACGACGCCCTCGTCCCCGAGGCGGACCGCCTCCTCAGGGACCGCTGCGGGGAACTCTCCGAGAAGGAGCGGATCCTCGAGATCGCCTTCATCCTGAACGCCGTCCACGGACTCGAGCTGGCCGGCAGGTTCGGGGCGAAGGTCTCGGTCGAACTGCACACCGACTTGGCCCATGACGTCGAGGCCAGCGTCGCCTACGGGCTCCGGTACCATGAGATCCACAGGGAAGGATTCATCGTCAAGGTCCCCCTGACCCCTTCGGGGCTGGTCGCCGCGCGCAGACTCGGCGATGCCGGGGTCCCGGTCAACTTCACGCTCGGTTTCTCCGCCCGCCAGAATCTCCTGATTGCGAGACTCGCGAGGCCCCGCTGGTCCAACGTCTTCATGGGCAGGATCAACGCCTTCCTGGCGGATGGAGGGCTGGGAGACGGGAGAAACGCCGGAGAACGCGCGACCGCCGCCTCACAGGCCGCACTTTCGGAACTCCGCGAACGCGAGGGGGCTCCCACCCGTCAGATAGGGGCCTCGATGCGCGGTCCGAGCCAGATCGTCGACCTCGCGGGACTCGACGTCTATACGATGCCTCCGAAGGTCGCGAAGGCCTTCCTCGAACAGGACCTCTTCGAGGCTCTCGAGAAAGGGCGGCTCGAAGGTGATCACGATGTCGACTTCGGTCCCTCCGCCGACCCTCTCGAAGACCGACTGAACGTTTTCTGGGACATCGAACCCGCCTTCGATTCCCTCTGTCGGGACCTCGCCTCGAGGGAGGAGCTCGACGCAGCAGGCATTCGGGAATCCCTGGAGGCCTCGGGACGAGGGGATCTCTTCCCCCGCTTCGAGGGTTCGGAGGAGGAAGAACTCGCCGCCCACGGCAAGATTCCTTCCTTCGAGCGCTGGCGGGAGGCCGTCAGGAAGGGACGAATGTCCTGGGACGGGCTGTTGACCTCGGCCGGTCTCTCGAGCTTCGCAGCCGATCAGGAAGCCCTGGACAAGAGGATCCGCGAGCACCTCTGAACCGCTTCCGCTCTCACATCCGGAGCGAACCGCGGATCGACGAGAGGTCGGGGAGCACGCGGCGGTCGAAGACCATCCCCGCGGCTTCCCGGTCCTCGGATTCTGCCCAGGCCAGGATCAGCAGGAGCCGTTCCCCCTTCCGGAACAAGAGACGTCGCTCTTTGCGGTAGCGGGGTTTTCGGAACTTGATCCAATCCCGGACGAGGCGGCATTCCTCGCCCAGGATCTCTCCCTCCGCATCTCCGACCGGCAGGGCCCTCCGCGAGGACACCCGGAAACCGAGGTCCTCTCCCGCTCTCATCCTCGAGATCTCGCGGTCGAGCGAGGGTGGTCCCTCCCCCTCGGCGGGGCCCCGGGTCTTCCTTCCCAGGATCAGAATCCCGGCTTCGGCCCCGACCTCCCGTCCTCCTCCGGTCACCCGCATTTTCGCCCGGGGGCGAAGCTCGACCTGTACTTCCCCCGGGCGCCCGGACAGCGGACGCCCCCACCAGAAGGCCGGCCATTCGAAAGAGAGGCCGAGGAACGGGGCTCGATAGGCCCTTCCCGAGACTGTCCCCGCGTCATGGCCGCCCCTCGGACGGAAATCGAGGAGATGCCAGTCCCGGCCCTTCGAGCGCTCCAGAAGGAAGATCCAGGGCCCCACCCCCAGCGGGTTTCGGATCCTCCCGTCCAGAACCGCTTCGATCCGGAGCAGGGGACCGATGCCGGAGAGGAGGCGGGTCGCCTCGAAGGAGATCCCCGGACGGACCTCGTCGGGCATACGCCGCATCACGGGCCTCAGGCCGGGCCAGGCTTCCGCCGCAGCTCCGAAGGTGAAGCTCCCGGCTTCGACGACCCTCTCGATCCCCCCCTCGATTTCTCCGCGGTTCCAGGAACGGGTGAAGACCTGGAGCGTCTCGAAGGCCGATCCCAGCGAGAAACCGCCCTCAGCGACCCCATCGAGAAGGAAGACGAGGTCGAGCCACCTGCGTCCGGAATCCCTCGCCGTTCCCTCGAAGAGCCAGGCCACCCGGCGGACCCTTCCCTCGATCCGGTTCCGGACCGGAGCGGGCTCCGCCTTCAGGAGCCTCGACTCGGCCGGGAGTTCGAGGAACACGAAGCGGCGGACCGCGGGCCGCAGATCGAGAGGGAGCTGCAGAACGAAACCGCCGGGTTCGGCCCGCAGCGCTTCCTTCGGAAAGCCCCGCCGAAGGACCCGGACCCGGAGACGCCCATCGCTCCCGACGAGCCCCTTTCCGGTGAGGACCTGGACCAGGGAACGGTGCGGATCGTCCCCGTCCTGGACGAGGACCGCGCCTTCCGGGGATTCCACGACCGGAGAGGTCGACAGGGCCAGATCGGCCCGTCCGAGCGGAACCGCGATCTGGCGGATCCCCCGATCCTCCCGGGCCAGGGTGCCGGTGATCCGGTCGGTGACCTCCAGGACGCCGTCCCTCCCGAAGCTCAAGTCGGTTCGTTCCTGAGGTCTGCCTCTTGCGATTCCGGAGGTCCACTCCTCTTCGAGCCCATCGCCTTCTTCCCCCGCAATCCGGGGAAAGGGCATCGACCACGCGACCCGGAACCCGAGATTCGAGGCGGGGCGGGGCGGAGACCGCGGGCGGCTCCTTTCCAGACCCAAGTCCTCGAGAGGAGAATTCCAGGCTCCACCGAAGACGACGATCCCGGAATCCCCGTCGAAAGCCCACTCGGCGAGGTTCCCGACGAGGTCCTCGACTCCATTGCAGGCCCTGCCTCCGGGCCGCCCGCCGCCCATCGCGGGCCCGTGGAGCCCGTTCCGGCGGTGGGCGATCCGCTTCGGATCCCACTCCATCCCCCAGGGGAAACGCCAGGGAAGCCCGAGGTTTCCGGCGAAGGCCAACTCGTCCTCCGCGGGGAGCCTTCCCCCCCGACTCCTCGCGAAGGCCTCCGCGCCCTGGACCGGAACACCCCCGACCGGGAGCGAGGCTTTCCCCGCCGGCGGGTCGTCGCCCTCCCAGTCGAGCGGACGAAAGACCGCCCGGCGGACCGGATCCACGATCGTCTTCAGAAAGGCGGAATACTCCTTGCCGGTGACCTCCCGCTTCATCAGGAGGAAGGGAGGCATCCGGCCGTCCCCGCTTCCGGGAATCCAGGCCGCTCCATCCGGAACCTCCGATTTCGGCAGGGCCCGGAGTACGAGCTTCAGGTCCTGGTCCCGCTTCAACCGCAACTGGTAGATCCCGTCCAGACAGCCCGGCGCGCGGACATGGAGCCTCCATTCCCCGAGCGGGAGGAAGCCGCCCGAGGCCAAGACCGCGACCGGACCCGGGGAAGCGTCGGGCCGGATCCTCCGAGCCAGGACCTTCGCGGACGGCGGTTCGAGGCGGAAACGCAGGCGCGCTCTCCCCTCGGCCCTGGAAAGGGCTTCCACGATCGCCGGATCGTCCGCGAACGGACCGGCGGCCCGGCGGAGCAGGGAACCGGCTCTCTCGTATTCGCCCCGCGCGTAGAGGGTCGCGAAACTCCCGAGGAGGGCCCGCACCCAATCCCCCCGGATCCGTTCGGGGGCCAGACGCTGCAGGACCTCCCGCAGGCGGGCGGCCGCCCGGTCCGGCCTGGCACGCCGAAGGGCATCGAGAGCCGTCGCCAGCGCGTCGCCGCCCTGCATGGCCCGACGACTTCCCTGCCACCAGATGAACCCCGCGCCCGCCATCGTGACGAAGACCGCTCCGGCCAGGGAGGCCGAGATCCAGGCCCTCCGCCTCCGGATCCCCGATTGGAGGCGATGGACCATGCCCGGAGCGCGGAGGCCGACCTGTTCCCCCTGGAGGAACCTCCGCAAGGAGATCGCGAGATCGCGGGCGGACGCGAAGCGGTCCTCGGGTCTCTTCGCGAGGCATTTCAGAAGGATCGCGGCGAGGTCGTCGGGGCAGGCGGGGTTGAAGCGGCGGGGGTCCCTGACCTCCTCCTCGAGAATGCTGCGCATGACGTTCGCGGGATCCCTTCCCTCGAAGGGGGGCTTCAAGGTCACGCATTCGTAGAGCGTGGCGCCCAGGCCGTAGACGTCCACGCGCCTGTCGAGATCGTACGATCCTCGCGCCTGTTCGGGAGCCATGTAGGAAGGGGTCCCGACCGCATCCCCGGTCCGTGTGAGCCCTGCCTGGTTCAGATCCCGGGCCAGGCCGAAATCGACGAGGACCGGCGCCCCGTCCTCTCTGAGGAGGACGTTGCTGGGTTTCAGATCCCGGTGGAGGACCTTGGCCCGATGGGCCGCCTCCAGCGCGTCGGCGAGGGCCGCCCCCCAGGCCGCGACGGAGGCAAAAGGTGGAGCCACCGGGGAGGCGGGCAACCACGACCCACGTTCGAAACCGGCCTCCTCGAGGAGAGTCGCCTCGAAGGTCTCGGGTTTCCGGCCCCGCAGTCTGCGGCAGACCTTTTCGAGAGAAGGCCCCTCGACGAGTTCCATCGCGAACCAGGGACAACCCTCGACCTCCCCGACGACGTGGACTCCCGCGATCCCCGGATGTCGGAGCTTCGCCGCGGAGGCGGCCTCCCTCCGGAAGCGTTCGAGGGCTCCGGAATCCAGGGTCAACTGGGACGGCAGGACTTTGAGCGCGACCTTGCGCCCGAGTCCCTTCTGCCGGGCTTCGAAGACGACCCCCATCCCCCCCGACCCAATTCTCGGAGGATCTCGAAGTCGCCGATTTCCCGGAGCTTCCGCCCGTCTCCGACCATCTCCCCTTTATCGACCGGGGAAAGGGCCCACCCTGACTTCCCCGCCGGAGCCGTCCGGCGGCCTCGGAACTGGACCCGGGGGCCGGCCCGTCCCGATTCCTCCCTTCTTGCAAAAAATATCCGGAATCCCTAGGATCTCTCCGCTTTTCCGCCTTCCAGACCCGCGGATTTCCCTCCTCCGAGGGAGGGTCTGGGCGGCTCAGTTTTCTCCACGTCAGCCGGACGAACAAGGCGATGTCGAATCCGAACCCGAAAACCGCCCTCAAATCCCTTCCCCTCCAGCTGATGGAAGAGGTCAACGGCTCCTTCAGGAAGACCGTCCTCTTGCAGAAACGGGTCCGTGAACTGGTCAGGGGGCAGCGTCCCCTGTTCGAAACCCGCGAGACGAACCCAATCGCCATCGCCCTCGAAGAGATGCGCAGGGGGCTGATCGAACTCTCCGGGGACGAACCCCCCTCCCTCTAGGATTCAAACGGGTCTCGGGTCCTTAGGGATTCCTCAGAGATCCCGGGTTTCCGCGAGCCCCTGGAAGTCCGCCCAGTTCCGGAGTTCCGAGGGGACCTCCCCCCTGCGACTCACGAGGACGAAATGGAGGAGGACCTGGCGCGCTGAAGCGGGCCCGAGGATTTTCGACTCGAACCCGTGGGGAAACCCCGACCCCGTATCGCTGCGGATGCTCCAACGGGCGATTCCATGCTCCTCCCCGGCCAGGTTGCTCGCGACGGCGAGCCCTCGGTGCGCGAGAAGTCCGTTCCGGGTCCTCTTCGGATCCATAGCGAGCTCGAAACCCGGAGGGACGGCGTTCGTCGTTCCGCCGCTGTCGACGACCAGGAAGGCCGAAGGGAACGGGTCCCCGGGCCGCCACAGATGCCGGACGGGAGGAAACGGCAATGCGGGATCCTGCGGGTTGTCTCCATTGAAGAGATGGACCAGCAGAGCGGTCCTCTGCCCCGGATCGGAGATCTCCTCCACCTGGTTCCGGTCTGCCAGGGGCACGGAGACCCAACGGACGAAATCCAGGCTTCCAATCCGCTTCCCGGGGTCGCTGCCCGGGATCGGACGGAGATACCAGACAACCAGCCTGTAGACGTTCGTGCGGCGGAGTTCCCCCGAACCGGTCAGGTCGAACACGTCGGTCCGATCATGCACGGCCATGAGAAGGAGATTCCCGGCCGTCTCCCCGCCGGCTATGTCCTTCTCGAAAAGCAGAGAGGTGTCGAGGACCGGAAGACGGGAGTTTCCGAGGGGAGGGGCGGAAGAACGGTCCAGGCCGGATAGATAGGCGGCGCCCTCGGTACCGGCGACGAAGAGCCGGAAGGCCCGTCCGACATCCCCCCGGATCGCTTCGAGGATGTCCTGCCCCGCACCGGTCAGAGAAGTATCCGTCTCGGCGAAGACTTGCGCCCTCTCGGTCCGGAGGAGCACACCGAAAATCGCCCCCGACAGGACGACGAGGAGCGTCATGACGATGATGAGTTCGACCAGGGTCAACCCCCGGACTCCTCCCTCGGTTCCTCCTCGATGCTCCATGATTCACCTCTGAAGGAAGATCTTCGTCCGGTGGAAGGAGTAGTGCAGAGTCGACCCATTGCGATAGGCCTCCACCTGCAACAGGTACGACCCCTCCGGGAACTTCCCCGAAGGCGTCGCCCAGAGATAGGTCTCGTCGCCAGGCCCCGTATCGGCGAGGAGGAGGAAGGGATCGGCCGGCCTCTCGCCCGGGGTCGCGGGGGAATCATCCTGGACGTATTTCCAGGTCTTCCCTCCGTCCACGGAATAGGAAAGCGTGTATTCCAGATCGTTCTCGTTCCCCGTATAGCCCGAGGGGAAAGAACCCGCGTACTTCTTTCCATCCCACCGCTTCCACGAGATCGTCCAGGTTATGGGGACATCCGAGGGATCCTTCAATTCCGTGATGTCGGTTGGAGATGCGATCTCCACCCTCGGCGGAAGGGAGATCGGATCGGCCAGGGTTGGGTTTCCCGCCTCGAAGAACGAGTGCAGGAGACTGAGAACGGAGAATTTCGCGATGAAGGCGGAACCCGATTCCGTGGTCCTGTCCAGACCGTTCACCACGATGTGGGCGACCTCTCCGGAAGGAGAGGTAAGCCCTACGAGCGAGGATCCCTCCCTTCCGCTCGAATGCCGATAGTACGTCTTCTCGATCACGGCCGAGAACTTCGGGAAATCCCCGTTGAAGAAAAACTCGTCCCCCACCCACCCCGAATAGTTGATCGCGATGTCGAAGGGGCGACTGATCTTCGTAGTCGTCGGCAGCGGGAAGTTGTAGTTCTGGGCGATCTCGGTACCTGCTCCGACGAGGGTGCCGTTCGTTCCGCTCGCGAACTGGTGATGGAAGGTCGAGGAGGTGGATCCGATATTGAAGACGGAAGTGCAACCTTCGGTCGCCGTCCTGCGATTGGCGTTATAGAGCCGGGTCCCTTCCGGCAACCCGACCGTGATGTCATATCTCTGATCCCGGTAGAATTCCCCCAAGGCGTTTCCTGCTGGGAGGTTGCCCGTCGATTCCCAGATCGCAGCCATCGAGTCGGGATAGAGTTCGCCTAGCCAATAGCGACCCCACCAGTAGTTTCCGCCCCCACCCTCGCGGATGATCTTCTGGTAGCGATATTTCGAGTTGCCTCCTCCCGAGATGTTGTCGATGTAGCCCCATCCGGAAGCCCCGTATGGAGCCAGGTTCAGGGGAATCGAATTGGGATAACCGTTCGCGGAGTCGTACCCGATCTCATTGCCGAGACCGACATAGTAGTATGAGAACCCTGTAAGGGTCGTATAGACGGCCCGCGACTTTGTAAGCGATGTGCGGAGCAGCTGCGCATACCGCGCGTAATTGATCTCGACCCGCCCCCGCCAGCGGTCCCGAAGCCGGGAGGGATCGAAGCCGGGCCACCAAGACTTCCTGTTCTTCGTATACGAGAAATTGTCGAAGAACCAGTTGTATCCATTCGGGAAGTTCGCACCTCCGTTTTTCAGATCCGCGTAGGGGCAATGTCGCGGATCCCCCAGGAACTGATAGCGCTCGGTGAAGGGCACGCTCTCCTTGTTCGAGGTCCAGTAGACCCAGGTCCGGCTCAGGTTGTCAGGCTGATAGGGGGTCGGGAAAGCCTTTCCCGTCGTCAAGTCCGTCCCGATCCGTGTCCTGACTTCGAGAACGTGGTCGGAGAGGTCCAGCCGCGATCCCGTGGTTGCTCCATCCAAAACCTCCTTCGGGATCTGGATCCTCCAACGAGCGGTGTTCTTCTCGACCTTTCCGGAAGTCGAAAGATCCGTGGAAAAATCGTTCGCGGACTCGGTCGAACAAGGGATGTATTCCATCCCGTACAGCCTCCGCGAGGAATAGAGCCCCTTATCCTTCGGGGAACTCCCCTGAACGGGCGCGATCGACGGAGTGTTGTGGAGTTCGAGGAGAGTGTAGGATTCCCCCCCGGTCCCCGACCCATCCACGAAGTCGGCCCTGAACCACATCTCCCTGGGTCGAAAGCCCGAAGGGGCCGTCGGTGCATCCGCGAAGGGCTTGTACGTCATGTCCCCGTTTCCTGGATCCACGCCTCCCTCGAGGCGCTGCACCCGAAGCGTCAGGGGGCCGGTCCCTTTTCCGTTCACGTTTTTTGTCAAATCGACATTCATGATTTGCAGGGTGATCGGATCCCCTTCGGTCCTCCCGTCCCCGGGTTTCGATGGATCCCTGCGCCAGGCGTAGACCCGGAATGTGACATCCTCGGATCCCGAGACCGTCGAAGCCCGGAGATACCGCAATCGTTCGGGATGGGTGACGACGCGCAATCCCGGATGCTTCAACGGAGCCTTCGCGGCATCCGAGTAGTTCCGCATCGCCGGCATCGGCAGGAGTTCACCGTGTAGATTGATCAGGATCGCATTTCTGTATTTCGAGGGATTCGTCGCCATGTCCTCGAGAAGCAATCGCCAGGTCGGCGTGTCGGGATCCTCGAGACCGGCTGCGACCCTCGCATCGAAGAGTTCGCGTTCCTCGGGAAGCCGCATCGCGTGATTGAAACGATCGGCGAGAGCGTAAGGGTAGGGGTTCTCGGAGGCGTCATAGTCGTTCACGAAGGCTCCGTCGACCCTCACCCTCGCCTGGAAGAGGTCCGGCACGTAGTACCAGGAACTCGCGGACCCCGTGGGCATCTTGCCCGGATAGAAATAGACCTCGGGAATCAAGGCCTTGGAATCCGTCGCCTTGTTGAGAAACGGCGCGTAGAGCCGGTTCCTCCCATAGGCGCTCTTCGTGATCCAATGCGTCCGGAACTTGACCCCCGGATTGCGCGCTTCCAGGTCGGTGATCGTGGACTCGACGAAAGGCCGGATCGCGTCCATGAACACCCACCATCCCGGTACGTTCTCGAGGGCGAGGAGATAGACGTCGTAGACCTGGGAAGGAGGATAGTTGTCCCCCACGGAGTTGACGACTCCCGACAGTTCGGCAAGCCCGACGTAATTCCCGTCCCCCTTGTCCTTTCCGATCCGGATCGTCACGTACCGGACGTTCCGGTTGTTCAAGCCCGGGAAAGGCTTTACGGTGATCCTCCTCGCCCACAGCCATCTCCCGTCTCTCTTTAGATTCCCTGAAAGAGGATGGTCGGGTTCGATCGGCGCCCCCCCCTTCTCCGCGATCGACAGGACCGGGTTCCAGACGACGCCGTCATCGAAGGAATCGAGGCTGTTCGCGGAGGCCCCCTCCGTCCTGTCCACCCACGCCTTCATCTCCGCCAGGAGGGCGGCCGCCCGCCCATAGGCGAAGGCCTTGTCCTTGTGGTTACCGTTCTGCCGGTAGACCGTCGTCATGTGACCGGCGAGGGTCATCGCCACCGTGACCAGGATCACCAGGGCAAAGGTGATCTCGACGAGGCTGAATCCTCGGGGATGCACGTGATTCCGATGTTCGAACATGACAGACTCCTAATCCGACCGACTTCCCCGGAGAAGCGGAGGCCGCACCGCACCTCCGATCCGATACTGCCCGACCTCGACCATCAAGCTGTTCAGCACTCCGTCGTCGAACTCGAGTTCGGAGTAGTCCCCGAGGCCGCTGAAGGACGTGGACCCCCGGATGATGATCGTCCCCCGCAAGAGGGAAGGCGCCTTGACGACAAGATTCCCCGTCACGTAGAGCAGTCCGTTGAAGAAGGAATTGGATCCGGCCTCGATCGTTACATTTCCCTCCACATAGACGATGCCAGTCCCCTTGAGCGGCCGGGAGGCGTCGAAGACAAGATCCGTCTCGCAGAACAGGAGATAGTTCGTAGGAATGACCGAGGGGAACGCCTCGTTTTGGCCGATGCGGTCATCCGCGAGGGATCGAAGTTGTTCGCGATCCACCCCGAAGACGGCCGGGACAGAATCGTCGTATCCCGAGATCGAGGCGACGGGGGGCATGCCCGAGATCTCGCCCGAGATCGATGGAGAACCCGTTCCCGATCCGTACGCGATGCCCGCTCCCGTCCCCCCTAGGATCCTCCCTTTGGCCCCAAGAGTCACCCCGTCTCCGCGCTGTGAACACAAGGCGGCCTGCGCTGGTGGAGCGAGGGTCAATCTCCGGATTTCGGTTTCGAGGACATCGATCGCGAGGACATGATTCGGAGACTCGTTGAAAGGCTTCGTCGCATCAACCCTCCGGAAGACGAAACTCCGGCTGACCAGCCGCCAGACCGTCCCCGGAGTCACCGCGCCCCGTTCTTCGGAGATATCCTTGACCTCCGGTTCGAGGGGAGACTGGCCCGGTTCGTATTTCCGGACTTCGTACCTCCCATAGATACCATGGCCGATCTCGAATTCGCGGACGATGCCGATCGAAGGATCGTCGGTATCGAGGATCGGGGGAACCGCACCCTTGTCCAGTTTCGGATCGAAGACCGTCACCGGCTGGCTCGTCTGCCTCCGGAACCAGGCGAGACCGTCGGTCAATCCCGCCTCCGCGAACTGTCTCGCCTGACCGAGGCGGAGGAAGGTCGTATTCGTTTTCTTCTGGGAGGATTCCATGACCGTGACCCCGGAAAGGACGATGCCGAGGACCATGATCGTGAGGAACATCGCGAAAACCATCGCGATCCCCCGTTCTCCATGCCGTGGATCGATCGAACTTCCGAAACGTTGCTGCCGCCGATGAGCGGGTTCCATTCCTTCGTCCTCCCCGCCCTCTATCGGCCACGGCCTCTCCGCGGAAGCGGGATTCTCTCCCTCACAATCGCAGTTTCCCATGTCATCGGGCGTCCTAGACAGGCGGCTTTCCGTCTCCGCATTCAAGTCCGAAGGCCATTCCGCTCCGGCCCGATCGATCCGCCGGAACCAGCCCGGGAACCTCGAGGAAGGACTCATTCGTTCCCTCCGGTCAAGAAACCGGGAATGAGCGGAAGAACCCGACATCGGAAGGATCACGGTCTCTCAGTCCCCAGGCCTCGAGGGTCGGGTTCGCCGGCCCGTCGGGACGGAAGAGGACCTCGGGGACCTCGACGGACGGCCGCACCGGCACCGACCCCAAGTCCTGCGGTTTCCGGATCCACACCCCGCCTCCTTCCTTCCGGGCCGAGGAGCGGGGGTGATGCGTGAAGTGGTAGTAGTGCAACCTCGGGCACCAGAGCGTGCGTGAGGAAGACTGGATGTAGACCCCTCCCGTCTCCAAGTACCCGTGCCGGCCCCATTCGAGCCCGTTCCCCCTCAAATTGCAGAGTGAGCTGATCCGGATCGCGAAGTTGTAGCAGCCGTGATCTCCGTCGGGCTGCAGGAGGTCCTGGGGGATCGAGGTCCCCGGGCCCTCGTATCCCGGATGCACCGGACGGAATCCGATGTTCTTCACGAGGATCCCGTCCGTCGGGCTGTGGTCCCCCGGGACCTCCGGGTTTCGCGGCGGATCGGGAAGAGGAGGTTCGTGCTCCGTAACCTCGAGGAGCCTCCTCGCGAACGCGAGGTGGGCACCGATATGAACCTCGTCCCCATCCAGGAAGAGGACGTGGGTTCCACCCGCCTCCCGCGCGGTCTCCAGGCATCCCTCCCTGTTGGCCTGCTCGCTCTCCCCTCCGTATTCGGGATGGATGCGCAGGCGGTCCCCGAGATGTTTCATCCCGCGGACGATCTCCAGGGTCCTGTCCTCGGAGTGGTTGTCGAAGAAGTGGATCTCATCGACCCAGGGCTGGACCGAGGTCAGGGCGTACCAGATCCAGTATTCCTCGTTCTTGGCCATACAAAGCGCGATCAGCTTCATTCCGGGCCTGCACCCTTTCGACTCGAGGACTCTTCGGGGAACGGACGGCGGGGGGAGGGAGCCCCGGTACAATCGGAACCGGGGGCGCATACGTTTCCTTATCGGCCGCCGCCCTTACGAACCTTCGTCCGGGTTCCAAGGGAAGAGCGAACTCGTTGAGGAGAGGGCCCGAATCCGAGGCCCCCGGGGCCGGGGTTCACGGGGACTCTCCCGAAGAGGCTCTTCCAAGCCTCGGCAACACCACGGCAACCCACTGTAGATCAAAGAGTTACAACGGAGACGGCCCGAACCCCGAGGGCTTTTCCATTCGATCCTTGAGGAAGCGGGGCCTCGGGCCGAAATTGCTTCGCCTTTCCCCGTAATCCGACGATCCCGCAACCGAGGACGAAATGGCACAGGTCGAGGAGCTGGTGGACGACAACTTTCAAACCGCGGTCGAGGGCGCGGAGGTTCCGGTCCTGGTGGACTTCTCCGCGACATGGTGCCAACCCTGCAAGGCCCTGACACCCTTGATCGAGCAGATCGCGACGGAATACGAAGGTAAGCTCCTCGTCCGCAAGGTCGACATCGACAAGGCCCGCCAGACCGCCATCCGCTTCGGGATCCAGGGAGTCCCGACCTGCGTCTTCTTCAAGAATGGGGCCGAGGTGGACCGCTTCATCGGAATGAAGGACATCCGGGAGATCCGCAACCAGGTCGACAAGGTCCTGGACTGACGCCGGCCTCCCCCCTCAGGGAAGCCCCCCGCTCCCCTCGACGGGACGCCCGTCCTTCCACTCGTAGAAACCCCGCCCGACCTTCCTGCCCAACCGCCCCTTGGCCACGAGATCCTCGAGGAGTCTCGGGGGGGCGAAGCGGGCCTCGTCCAGTTCCGCAGAGAGGTAACGGGCGATCGATAGCCGGACATCCAACCCCACGAGGTCCGTGAGTTCCAGAGGACCCATTGGATGCCGGTACCCGAGCTTCATCGCCTTGTCGATGTCCGATGGGCTCGCGACGCCCTCCTCCACCATGCGGACCGCTTCGAGACCCAGGGCGAGACCCAGTCTCGAACTCGCGAAACCCGGAGAATCCCGGACGAGAATCGGCTCCTTCCCTTGTCGGAGCGCGAACTCCCGCGCGAGATCCAGGATCCGGGGAGAACTCCGTTCCCCCCGCACGATCTCGAGCAACTTCATCAAGGGCGGAGGATTGAAATAATGCAGCCCGACGAACCGTTCCGGTGCGACGAGATCCTTCGCGATCTCGGAAACGGAGAGAGAGGAAGTGTTCGTCGCGAGGAGGCAATCCCGGTCGACGAGTTCCTCGACCCTCCCGAAGATCTCCTTCTTGATCTCCATCCGCTCCGGCGCGGCCTCGATCACCGCCCCGGCCCCGAGACAAGCCTCATCGAGCGAGGCGGTCGTCGAGATCCGACTCAGGGCGGAACGCATGTCTTCCTCCGACACCTTCCCCAGGGTTTTCCCCTTCTCGAGCATGACCTCGATCCGGCGCTTGCCCTCTTCACACAGCCGTTCCTCGAGGTCGTACAGGACCACCTCGAAGCCCGCCTGCACCAGGACCTGCGCGATTCCGTGCCCCATCGTCCCCGCACCGAGAACCGCGATTTTCCGGAGATCCTCGATCCCCTTCATGCGCTCCCTCCTTCCTTGCCCCCCCGCTCCTTTTCTTTCTGTTTCCGTTCGAGGAAGGCCCTCATCCGCCGGCGCTTCTCCTCCGACTCGAAGAGGACGGCCTGCGCTGCGCTCTCGAGGGCGAAGGCCTGATCCGGGCGAACCCGCCACAGGGCGTTCAGGACCCGCTTGGCGAGCCGGGACGCGAGAGGGGCCATGCCCGCGATCTCCCGGGCCGCTCCACGCGCTTCGTTCAGGACCTCGTCGTCCTCAACGACCCGGGAGACGATGCCGAAGCAGAGCGCCTCCTCCGCGCTCAGGATACGGCCGGTCAGGATCAGGTCCTTCGCGACCCCCATCCCGGCAAGGGCCGGAAGCCTGTGCATACCGCCCGCGGCCGGGAGGATGCCGAGCCGGAGTTCGGGCTGCCCGAAACGGGCGGACTTTCCCGCAATCCTCAAGTCGCAGGCCATGGCGAGTTCCATGCCCCCGCCGAGCGCCCACCCCCGGACGGCGGCCACGACCGGGACCGGATGCTCCTCGATCCGGGTGAAGAGCCGGGCATTGATCCCCGCGAGGGATTCGAGAGCTCCCCGTCGCTCGAGTTCGGCGATGTCGGCCCCCGCGACGAAGGCCCGTTCCCCGGCCCCGGCCAGTACGACCGCCCGCACGGTCTCGTCGCCGGCCAGATCCTCGAAGGCGCGATGGAGCGCCTTTACGGTCTCGAGGTTCAGGGCGTTCCGTTTCTCCCTACGGTCGATCGTCACTTCCGCGACGTCGCCTTCCTTCAGGACCGTTACGGGTTTCGGACTCATGCTTCCTCCTTAGTCTCCCTCCGGAGAGGACGAACCCTCCCCGAGGTCGATGACGACCTTGCCGAAGACGGCCCTCTCCTCGAGCAGGCGATGGCCCTCGGGAAGGGTTTCGAGCCCCACGAGGACCTTTCCCAGCCTGGGCTTCAAGGCGCCATCTGCGACGAGGGAGGCGATACGGTGCAGGGATCCCTTGCTCCCCATCGTCGCCCCGAGGATCGAGAGGCTCTTGTAGAAGACGTGTCCGAGATGGATTTCCGCTTCCGGCCCGGAGGTCGCGCCACAGGTCACGAAACGCCCTCCCCGGCCGAGGCATCGGAGCGACTCTCCGAAGGTCTCCCTCCCGCAGTGGTCGACGACGACCTCGACCCCTTCCCCGGCCGTCCATTCCCTGACCTTTGCGGCGATGTCCTCCTCCTCGTGATTCCAGGCGTGCTCCGCCCCTTCCTCGAGGGCCTTCGCGCATTTCCCGGGGCTTCCCGCGGTCGCGGCCACACGCGCCCCGAGAAGCCGGGCGATCTGCAGAGCCGCGACGCCCACTCCGCTCCCCGCCGCCCGGATCAGAACCCGTTCACCGGGGGCGACACGGGCCCGCTCGACGATCATGCTCCACGCGGTCTGGTAGGTCAGCGGAAAGGCCGCGGCGATGTGGGGATCCATGCCTTTTGGGCGGAGGGCCAGGTTCGAGGCGGGGAGGACGACATCTTCCGCTCCCAACCCGTCCCGAGCCTCGCCGAGGATCGCGTACTCCCGGCAGAACATGTCCTTCCCCGACTGGCAGGGACGGCAGCGCCCGCAGGAGACCCCCGGCCAGATCAGAACGGGGTCGCCGACCTGGACCCCCCGGACACCGGCTCCGACCTCCACGACCCGTCCGGTACCGTCCGATACGGGGATCAGAGGCAGGGGGAACCGATGCCCCCTCACCCCGCGCCGGACCCAAAGGTCGAGGTGGTTGAGGGCGAGGGCCTCGATCCGGACGCGGACTTCTCCCGGCCCCGCCTCGGGTTCGGGGATCCGGACGAGTTCCAGGACCTCGAGCCCCCCGTGTTCCTCGATCCGCCAGGCCCTCACCCCGCCCCCCCCCCGGATGGCCGACCTTCCCGCCGGATCCCCTTCTCCCTCATATTCGATCCTTTCCACAACGGTCCGCGACGGCATCGAATCCGGACGGGGCTTCCCGCCGGCCGCTCATTGAGGCAGGGCGGGCGGCGCTTTACAAGGGGGCGCTTTTAGGGGGTGGAACGCCTCTTCCCCTCCCGACTCCCCCTTTCCGCGGCCAGGCGATGCGCATACGGAGCATCCGGATCGAAGATGGCTGCATCTCCTGCAGCCTCTGCCAGGACTACGTACCCGAAGTCTTCCTCGTCGAGGACGGGGAGAACTGCGTGATCCGTGAGGATGCAACCCTCTGGTTCGAACGCAGGCTCGAGGATCTCCTCACTGCGGCCGAAGACTGCCCGGTCGAGGTCATCCGCATCGACGGAGCCGGACCCGGACCGGCCTGAAGAGCCCGGCTCCCGTTCAGGGGACGACCTCCTCCCTTAGGATCTCCTCGAGGGCCTGGTCGAGGGTCGGATACTCGAAATGGAATTCGATCTCCTGCAACCTCGCAGGTAGGACCCGCTGCCCGGTCAAGACGACCTCGGCCCCTTCTCCGAGGGCGAGCTTCAAGGCGAAACCTGGAGCCGGCAACCAAGACGGGCGGTTCAGATGCCTTCCAACGGCGGCGGCGAAATCCTTCATCCTCTCGGGCCTCGGCGCGGTCCCGTTGAAGGCTCCCGCGAGGTCCTCCCGATCGAGGAGACAGAGCAGGATCCGCGTCAGGTCCTTCCGGTGGATCCAGGACACCCATTGGCGCCCGTGACCGAGCGGACCTCCCAGCCAGCGCCGGAACATCGGGATCATTCTCTCGAGCGCTCCGCCGCTGCGGTCGAGCACGACCCCGATCCTGCAAAGGCAGACCCTGACCCCCAAGATTTCGGCCTCCCTCGCCCTCGCCTCCCAATCCCGGCAGAGTTCGGAGAGGAAACCGGATCCCGGTTCGGATTCCTCGGTGAGGGCGACATCGTCCACTCGCGGCCCGTACCACCCGACCGCGGAGGCGGAAACGAGGGTCCTCGGGCGCGTCGAGGCGGCCTCGAGCGCCTCGACGATCCTCCTCGTCCCCGCAAGACGGCTTTCACGGATCCGCGCCTTGTGTTCTTCGCTCCAGCGCCGCGCAAGGAGATTCTCGCCCGCAAGATGCACGACGGCCTCGAAACCGGAGAGGTCCAGTCCATCCCAGGACATCGTCCCCGCCAGCCCGCGGAAGGGAATGGGGAGGCTTTCCGGCCTCCGACTCAGGATCGTCACCGCGTCCCCCCGTTCGATCAGGGCCTCGACGAGAGAACGCCCCAGAAACCCGGTTCCGCCGCTGACCAAGACCTTCATCTCCGCCTCCTCACGTTCGACCCTCGCCGCGGGATTCTATCCCCTCGGGGAGAGGAAGTCGTGGGGAGGCGCATCCAGGGGATTTCCTGGGGATCGGCGGGGATTCCGATAGAATCCGCGGAGCCTCCCGGCGGGAGCTGCCCGTTTCCCTTCCGGAAGGCGGAGAGGGAGACCGGCGCATGAAGGAAGAGCCCGAGAACACGACGATCTTCGGGAAGATCCTCCGCGGAGAGATTCCGGCGGAGGTCGTCCACGAGGACATCCACTGCCTGGCCTTCAAGGACATCCAGCCCGTCGCGCCCCAGCACATCCTGATCATCCCCAAGCGCCACATTCCGAGGTTGTCCGAGGCGACCGAGGAGCAGCGCACGATCCTCGGACATCTCCTCTTCGTCGCCGCGAAGATCGCCCGGGATCTAGGATTGGACCGGGAGGGCTTCCGGGTCGTCGTCAACGACGGCGAGCGTGCATGTCAGTCCGTCTTCCACCTCCACCTCCACCTGCTCGGCGGCAGGGACTTCAGCTGGCCGCCCGGTTGAACGGTTCCCCCCATTTCCGGGAAGCGACCATTCGGTTCCGAATCGAAAAGGGATCGCGATGCTGAATCTGCAGACGTATTTCGTCCGCGAACACGTCGGGATGTTCAAGCTCCACGAGGCCTACGACATCCTGGACCCTTCGACAGGAAACGTCATGGCCACCGCGGTGGAGGAGGCCTCCCCCCTCCGCAAGATGCTCAAGGTCTTCCTCGACAAGCGCATGCTGCCCTTCAGGATCGAGCTGAAAGACCCGCAGGAGAGGACCCTGCTGGTCATCGAGCGCGGATTCACCTTCCTCCGCTCGAGAGTCCGGGTCCTCGACGCCCAGGGCAACCTCCTCGGCACGTTCAAGCAACGCCTGCTCTCGATCGGAGGCCGTTTCGACATCCTCGACAATCAGGACAATCCCGTCGCCCAACTCCGGGGCAACCTGATCGGCTGGGAGTTCCGCTTCCTCGACTCCGAGGACAACGAACTGGGCCAGATCACGAAGAAGTGGGCGGGCGTCGGAAAGGAACTCTTCACCTCAGCCGACAACTACGTCGTCAGCCTGGCCGAAGGAGTGGACCCGGAAGCCCTCGGCCCCCTGATGCTGGCGGCGGCTCTCTGCGTCGACATGGTCCTGAAAGAGGGGAAGTGACCCGGAACGTCCCTTCTCAGGCCTTCCAGGAAAGGAAGGGGTTCGGCGGCGCAATAGGGGTTCCGGATCGAAAAGAAGCCCTTCGAAACCAAGGCGGCGGGAACCCCTTATGGCAACGGAGGTAGGACCGGACTTTCCATCCACGATGTCCCTTCCGCCGAAAGGCGGAGCATGGACTTCGCCGCCCTGGTCTGCATCGAACTCAGCCCGGATCGATACGTCGCCCGCTTCAGGTTCCGGAACGGGGAGGGAACCGCCTTCGGGTATCTGCCCCACGTGCCCGGCTTGAACCCCTATCTCCTCCAGGAGGGGGACGAAGTCGAGGCGTGCGTCCTGATGTACGGCGGCCGCCTCGAGGTCATCGCGGTCCGCGGACAGGGGGAGCGGCTGTCCGACCCCCACGATCCGGCCCCCGAACGGGTCCTTTGAGGCCCGGGAGTTCTCCACCCCCCCGCTCCCGGTCGGCACGCCCCCCTGACGAAAAGGGAGATCCTCCCTGGAGGTTCCGGAAACGGGAATCCCGCTTCCCGGTTTCGGGAGGGCGACGGCGCCCTCCCGGAATCATCGAATCCAAAGGGGGAACGAATATGCGCAGCATCATCATGTTTCTGGGGATCCTGGCCCTTCTCTGCGGTCGATCCGCGGCCCAGGTCCGGTTGACCGGCAGCATCGACGGGAACACCGTGCATTACAAGATCACGGGCCTGAAGGGAGGAGAGAGCTACAAGATCACGATCCAGCACGACCGGAAGAACGGTCAATCCTCGTCCTCGACCCGGAAGGCCGACAAGAACGGGACCGTCAAGGGAAGCGGCACCCCCGGCAACGACAAGATCAAGCCCGGGGATTCGGTCACGGTTTCCGTCGAAGACTCGAAGGGCAGGCAGATCAAGAGCAAGAGCTTCGAGAAACCGGTCCCGAAGGAAGGGGAACAGAGCTTCCTCGATCTCATTCCCGTACTCGGCTGGCTCGTCCGGCTCGCGAAGGCCCTGGGCGTCTGAACGGAGGCCGGAGTGCCGAGGATGGACGGGAAGACGATCCTTGTCCTTGCCTTGATCGGCGCGGGTCTCGGCCTTCCCTTCTTTCCAGGAGGGAACGCGGGACCCGCCCCGGCCGATCCCCCTCTCCTCCGGGGCCGCGAACCCCTCCCCGACGAGCCCCGCGGGCAGCTCGGCGGGACTCCCGTCCTTCTCCGCCACGAGGCGAATACGGGGCGGAAGGGAGGAAGGCCCCTCCGCGGGCCGGGACGAACACGGGGAACGACCGTCGGGGAGCCCCTGCGGGTCCGTCTCCGGGAATCCACAGGAGCCTTCCCCCGGGAAGCGGTCCTCTTCCTCCTGGACGGCGGCGGCGCGGTCCTTCGCGGACCCGTCCGGGCGGATTCCGGAGGAGAGGTCTCCCTCAGCCTTCCACCGGCGGCGCGGAGGATCCGCGCCCTTGCGAGAGGATGCGAGGCGAAGACCTGGAGACTCCCGGCGCCACCTCGACCCCGTGTCCTCCTCCTCGTGCTGGAAAGGGCGCCTCTCCTCCTGCGGGCCCGGGTCTTCGACGCCGAACGGCCGGGCGGGGGACTCCCCGGCCTTCTCTTCGAACTCCGGATCGGGGACGACTCGTTCCTCGGCCTCAGCGGGAAGGACGGAGCCCTTCGGATCCACGGACGTTCCGGACGGAAAGGGACGGGGCATTCCTTCCGCCTCGTCCTCGACGAACCCTCCTGGTGCCAGATGCTCCGGGACCGGAACCTCCCACGGATCCCCGTGGAGGAGACGCTGCCGGTCCCCCTTCTCCGGTGGTCCTCCCTGCGACTCGATCTGCGGGAACCGGACGGAGCCCCGGTCCGGAAAGGCGAGGTCTGGGTCTCCCTCGACCCCGGCCGCCTGCCGGGCCTCCCCCCCTCCGCCCGGATCGGGTTTCCGGAGAACGGTCTTCTCTTCCGCTTGCCGGGCCGCGTGCTCCATCCCGTTCCGGCCGACGGTGTCGGATGGGCCCTCTTCGACCCCGAATCGAAGACGCGGAGGCTCGAGAGGATCCCCCCCGGGCTCCCCCTCCTCCTCCTCTTCCGGAGACCGGGGGAGGAACTCAGGCGACGACCCCTCCGACCTCTCCGGCCCGGAGAAACGGCGAAGCTGCGATGGACGCTCCCTGCCCGCCATCGAGAGTCCCCCCGCTTGACCTTTCTCGTCCTTGATGAAGGGGGAAGACCTCTGCCCGGAGCGCAAGTCTGGCGATTTCTCTCCGAAGAACGTGAAGGGGACCTCTTCCCGGCCGACCGGAATGGACGAATCGAAATCCCAGCGGGATCGGCCGGAGGGTCCCGTTCCGACGTGAGCTATTGCTTTCGGGCGGAGGGCCGCCTTCCCCGCGTCCTCCACCTCCACGGAGAGGAGACCGGGAAGCTCCTCCGGGTCCGCCTGCTCCCGAACCCCGCGGTCTCGACCTTTCGGATCCTCGCCCCGAGGAAATCCGACGGAAAGGATCCTCCCATCCTCCTCGAGGGGACCCGCCTGATCCTGAGGCCCTCGGCTCTACCCGGCGAGGCCTGGATCCCCGAACCTCCTCTGGTTCTCCTCCTCGATGCGGGCGGGAAGGCCCGCACGGCGGTCCTGGACCCGGGGAGGGAATACGAGGCGGTCTGGACGGACGGACGACGGAGTCACCCGCTCGCTCGGATCCGCCCCGGACGCGGTGAACGGACCTTCCGGCTCCCCCGGCGGTTCAGCGCACCGCCATGATGTTGAAGTACCGGGCCCCGGGATGGTGAACGATGATCGCCGAGGTCGATTGCTCGGGTTCGAGCTGCCAGTCCTCGGTCAGCGAGACCCCGATCCGATCCGCCCCGAGCAAGGCCAGGATCTTCTCCTGGTCCTGGAGGTTCGGGCAGGCCGGATACCCGAAGGAATAACGGCTCCCGCGGTATCCCTGGCGGAAGAGCCCCTCAATCTCCAGGCTGTCCTCGTCCGCAATCCCGATCTGCTGGCGCATCCTCTTGTGCCAGTACTCGGCTAGGGCTTCGGCGGCCTCCACGGAGAGCCCATGGAAATGGAGATAGTCGTCGTATCGATCGGCCTCGAAGAGGCGGCGGCTCGTCTCTCCCGCGACCTTTCCCATCGTGACGACCTGGAACCCAACGACATCCGTACGGCCCGAGGACTCGGGAAGGAAGAAGTCGGCGATGCACAGCCGCCGCCCCTTCGGTTGGCGGGGGAAGGAGAAACGAGCGATCTCGCAGCCGTTCGCGGGATTCAGAACCCTGAGATCGTTCCGTTCCGACCAGCAAGGGAACCAACCATAGGAGACCCTGGGCTCGAGAAGGCCCTCCTCGAGCACTTTCCGCTTCCATTCCTCGAATTTTGGTTCGACCTCTTCACGGATCAGCGCCTCGTAATCCGCCTTGGTCGCCTTCCCCTTCCGGTATTGCCACTGGAAGCGGAACAGCACCTTCTTGTTGATGTAGGCAAGGATCGCGGGGAGATCGAGTTCTAGGGAATCGACGATCCGGGCCCCGAGGAACGGCGGCTCGGGAACCGCATCACAGGGGGAGACGTCCGTCGGCTCCGCGTATTCGTCGAAGGCGTGCTCCAAGCGTTTCTCGCGGTCGTAGCGCGTCTCGTGACGCACGACCTTCTTCGGAGTCTCCGCGGTCAGCATCCTCACGGGCGCGGCGCCGGTGATCTCGTCCATCAGGTGCAGGCCCGAGAATGCGTCCTTTCCGTAGAACACACACCGGTTCCCGTAGGCTTCACGTAGGTCTCCTTCCACGTAGGCGCGGCTCAAGGCCGCCCCCCCGCAGATCACGGGCGTCTTCCATCCTTTCTCGGCCATGACCTCGAGGTTCTCCTTCATGACGACCGTGGATTTGACGAGGAGACCGCTCATGCCGATCGCATCCGCCTTGCACTCCTCCGCGGCCTTGAGGATGGATTCGAGGGGCTGCTTGATCCCGAGGTTCACGACGCGATACCCGTTGTTCGAGAGGATGATGTCCACGAGGTTCTTCCCGATGTCGTGTACATCGCCCCGCACGGTGGCGAGCACGATCGTCCCCTTGGTCGCGCCCTCGACCTTGGACATGAAACCCTCGAGGTAGGAGACGCAGGTCTTCATCGTCTCGGCGGATTGAAGCACGAAGGGGAGTTGCATCTCGCCGGACCCGAAGAGTTCACCGACCGTCCTCATCCCCTCGAGAAGGATCTCGTTGATGACGGCGACGGGTTTGCGGGTCTTCAGGGCCTCGTTGAGGTGCTTCTCGATGTCCTTCGCGTTCCCGTCGACGATGCGCCGCCTCAGCCTCTCCTCGACCGGAAGGGATTCCTCCTCCTCGCTTCCGGCGGAGGAAGCGACCTTTCGGCTTCCGAATCGTTCGATGAATGCAAAGAGAGGATCGTAATCTTCCCTTCTGCGATCATAGATCAAATCGAGGGCGACCTCCCGATCCTCGTCCGATAGGGTGTGGACTGGAATGATCTTGGCCGCGTTCATGATCGCGGCGTCCAGCCCCCGGGCTCTCGCCTCCTGGAGAAAGACGGAGTTGAGAACCCTGCGGGCATAGGGTTTCAATCCGAACGAGATGTTCGAGAGGCCGAGGAGGGTCCTCACTCCGGGGAGAGCCCTCTTGATCTCCTCGATCGCGGTCAGGGTCTGGATTCCCGCGTCCCGGCTGTCCTCGTCCCCGGAGGCGATCGTGAAGGTCAAGGGATCGAACAGGAGCACCTCCGAGGGGAGGCCGTGACGGCGGGTCGCGATGTCGTGGATCCGGACCGCGATCTCGAGCTTTCGCTCCCAGGTCTTGGCCATGCCCTCCTCGTCGATCGTCAATGCGACGAGGACGGAACCGTGCTTCCTCGCGAGACGGCAGATCTCGTCGGCTTTCCCCTCGCCGTCCTCGAGATTGATCGAGTTGATGATCGCCCTCCCCGGAACCGTCTCGAGAGCCGCAGCCAGGACGTCGAGCTGCGTCGTATCGATCATGATCGGGGACTGGACCCGGGTCACGAACCTCGAGAGGACCTCGCACATGTCCCGCTTCTCGTCGCGACCCACGAAGGCCGTGCACACGTCGAGGACGTGGGCACCCTCCCGGACCTGCTCCTTCGCGATTTCGACGAGCCCGTCCCAATCCTCGGCCAGCATCGTCTCGCGGAACTTCTTGGAGCCATTCGCGTTCGTTCGTTCGCCGATGATCAGGGGGCCGGCCTCCTGGTCCAGGGGAACCGCCCCGTAGAGGCTCGCGATGGAGGGGGGATATCTTTCCGGCCGCGCGGCGGGGGCGAGATCGGCGACCGCCTCCACCAGGACCTTGGTGTGTTCGGGCGTCGTGCCGCAGCATCCCCCGACCGCCCCGACCCCGTAGTCCTCGATGAAACGGCGGAGGTGCTCCGCGAGTTCTCCGGGCTTGAGGTCGTAGACCGTCCGCCCCCCGACGTTCCTCGGCAGGCCGGCATTCGGCATGGCGAGGACCGTGCGGGTCGAATGCTCCCCGAAGGCGCGCACGTGTTCGCGCATGAGGTCGGGCCCCGTCGCGCAGTTCAGACCCACGATGTCAACCGGGAGAGATTCGAGCACGACCAGGGCGGCCGCGGCGTCCGAGCCGAGAAGCATCGTTCCGGTCGTCTCGATCGTGACCGAGACGAGGATCGGGACCTCCCGCCCGACGATGCTCATCGCCTCTTTGCACGCGGAGACCGCGCAACGGATCTGGAGGAGATCCTGGCAGGTCTCGATCTGCAGGATGTCCACCCCTCCTTCGAGGAGACCCCGGGCCTGCTCCTGGTAGAAGGCATGGAGATCGGCGAAACTCACGTGCCCCAGGGTCACGAGACGGGTCGTCGGCCCCATCGACCCAGCGACGAAACGCGGTTTCCCCGGGGTCGAGAACTCCAGCGCGGCCTTCTTCGCCAGTGCGGCCGCCTCGCAGTTCAGCTCGAGGGTCCTGTCTTCGAGGTCGTATTCGGCCAGCACGAGGCTCGTCGCCCCGAAAGTATCGGTCTCGATGACATCGGCCCCGGCCTCGAGATACGCGCGATGCACTTCTTCGATCAGATCCGGACGGGTCTCGACGAGGATCTCGTTGCAGCCCTCCCTGCCGTCGAAATCCTCCGGCCCGAGCCCGGCCTCCTGGATCATCGTTCCCATCGCCCCGTCCCAAACTAGGACCCGCGTCTTCAGGGCGGCGAGGATCGGGAACATCCCCGCCCGCTCGGCGGGACGGAAGGCACCGGCTTCCACCCTTGTCATGACTTGACCCCAAGAGCGAGGAGTAGGGAGAGATGAGGAGCCTTGGGTTCGTGCCCGAGCCTCTCGACCGTGACCCCCGTCATCCCCGCGCCCTCCAGCCAGCGTTTCAGAGATCGTCTACCGAATCCCGGATGCATATGCCCGTACTCCTCGAGCATTCTTCGGTCTTCATGACGTTCCAGCGTGAGCACGACCGCGCGTCCTCCAAGCCGCAGGAGGCTGCAGCCCGCCCGGATCGCCGCACGGGGATCCTCCGCGTACTGGAGGCTCTGGAACCAGAGCACCGTATCCGCCTCCAGGTCTTCGAACGGAGGGGATTGCATGTCCCCTTCGAGGAACTCTACATTCCGCCACGAACCCTCCCGAGCCCGTTCGCGCCCCCGCTCGACCATTCCCCGATGGGAATCGAGACATAGGAGCCGCTGGGAGGCGGGCGCAAGGAAGGGCAGGAGAGCCCCGTCCCCCGAACCCATGTCGACGCAGACCCCGAGATCGAGGAGCCGCCCGAGCCCCAAGGCGAGGGTGGACCAGGATCTTCCGGGGACCCATCTCCGGTCCAGGCTGCCTGCGGCCCGGTCCAGCCAGGTTCCCTCGCGCCTGGCGGCCAGCGTCCTCGCCAGCCGCTCCCGGTCCGCGGCGAGCCGCGGGTCCTTCTGAAGCCTTTCGTAGCTGAGTTCCCAGATCTTCCATCCGGAGGTCTCGATCGCGGATTCGGCGATCCTGTAATAGGACCTCGTTCCTTCCTTCCTGTCCTGGACGAAACCCGCCTCCTTCAGGCGGCCGAGTTGCGTCGAAATCGTGGATTGCCGTTGTTCGAGGACGGCGGCAAGCTCCCCCACGCTCAGTTCCTCCTCCTTCAGGAGCGCGAGGATCCTCAGACGGGTTCCGTCTCCGAGCAGCTTCATGCCCTCGGTCCAGGTCGGAAGATCATTCATCGTTCCATCTTGATAGACCGATAAAATAAATCGGTCAACCGCCCTCTTCCCCGAACCCGGGGCACACGCCGGATCGTATCCGGACGCGGCGCGACGAGATCAGGGACCCTCCCAAGCTCGGGAGGGGTCCACCCGGCCTCCCTTATTTCTCGAGGAGGGCCGGGAAACGGGGCAACCAGCGGTGAAGGAACCCGGCCCAGGCGCGGGAGAGGCTCTTCGGATGGGGTTTCCCCTCGACGACGAGGGGTCCTATGGCCGTCGCCGGCTCGTTCTCCTCTCGAGACTCGAAGGGTTGGACAAGGATCAAGGCGCCCCGGGAGGGGAGCTTGGAGGCCTTCATCCGCGCAATCTCCTCTCCGTCTCCTGAGAAGACGACCTCGGCCCCCTTCCGCGCGATGGTGAACTCCCCATCGTCCTGGAGAACCCCCAGCATCGTCTCCATGGCCTTCTTCCGGATCTTCCTGCTGACCCTCCGCCTACCGTCCACGAAGCCGAGCATCCCCCCCCAAGACCAGAGCGTATAGGTCTGGGGCCTCAGCGCATGGAGGAGGATCGGAGGAGGGATCCGAATCGAGTTGTATTGCTCCCCCTCATCGCTGATCTCGCTCGTGACGAGGACCTTGAACGAAACCTGGAGATCCCCCTCGAATTGCAGCTTGTGGCGGAGGTAGCCCTTCTCCATGAAGAGAGCACGACCCTCCTTCCGGTCCACCCTCAGGATGTCGTGCGCCTTCGTTCCGAGCGCCCCGAAGGTCGTCGTGAATCCGTCCTTCGCCGGATCGACCGGGATCCAATCCCGAGCCTGGGAGTCGCTCTTCCAGTCGTATTCGATCCGGACCCGGCCCCTGGGCAAGTAGGTGACCTTTCCTGCGAGACCGGGAAGCCGGTTCCGGCTGGAATCGAAGGCTTTCCTAAGGAGGAGAGGCAGGCGGCTCCTCACGATCCACCGGAGTTCCGGGCTCGACTTGCCGTCGAGATCCCTTGCGAGCCCGGCGAGGACCTTTTCCCCGTCCGCAGAGCCGAGGAGGTCCATCCTGGCGGCAAGGAAGAGGTCCAAGAGGTCCAGGGCCGGCCCGGCCTCGCGGAAGAGTTCCTCCGGCGGAAGCAGACCCCGCTTGGCCGCCCTCTTCTCGGCGGCCTTGCGTCTCGTACCCTCGAGTCCGCGGAGATGCAGACCGACGAGGACACGGATTCCGAGTCTCCGTTCCTTCGTAGAGAGGAGTTTCAGCCGATCGAGGGTCTCGCCCAGGAAATGGGGCGGGACCTCCCCGAATCCGAGGACCTTCGTCTTCCCCTTGCGTTCGACCTGGAAGGTCCGCTCCGAGGGCCTCCAGGCTTTCAGGATCCAGGCGAGGTAGCGCGTCCTCCGGCCGTATTCCGGGAGGAAGATCTTGACCTTCCGACGACCCTCGAGAGCCTTCGCCAGCTCGCCCATGACATCCTCGATCCCGTCGGCGGCGTCGTCCACGTCGTCGCCGACCCCGAGATCCACGGCTTCGACCATCTCCCTCGCACTCTCCAGGTCAAGGTTCCGCAGAGCCATCAAGGCCCGGGCGAGGAGGATCCTGTCGGGCACCTTCGAAAGGTCCTTTTTCGAAGGCGGTTTCGGAAGCTCCGGTCCCTCGACCTTTTTTTCGGGGAACAATCGGGCCCCTGCCTCCTCGACAAGCACCGCCCCCTTGCTCCAATCCTCGGGAAGCTTGGCCGCGATCGTTCCCCTGGGGTCCCGGACGAAACGCGCGAAGAGCCCGGGAAGGGCCGCCTTCTCCGAGTCGGTGAAGGCCTCGTTGATCGCCCTGGACCCATGGAGGGCCTTCAGGCGGTTTTCCGTGTTGTACTCGAGCGCCAGGATGCGGAGCAGCTTCGGACGGAGGGCTCCGGAATAAGCACGGTCGAGAAAGGCGACGATCGCATGGGCGCAGCTGTAGAAGAAGCCCATCTGCTGGCTGTAATCCTCCGCCCTCGAGGGATCCGACCCGGTCGCCTGCATGTAGGCGTTCAGGCTGTCGTAGGTCATCACGTACATCGGATGATGGATCCAAGGCAGCCTCGATTTCCGCTTCCACGAAAAGGGCTTCCGGGCATAGGGCCGGACCTCCGCGATCTTCTCGAGATCGAGAGCGCCGAACCCCGGATCCTTGTTCAGGAGGAAGGGCTCCTTCGGCCTCGAGGAGAGATGCTCGGCCATCCCCTCCATCAACCAGGCGCTCATCGCATTCAGATGGAACGGGACCTTCGGATCCGTATAGGCGTACATGATCTGATGCACGGCTTCGTGCATCGCCGTTCCGAAGGCCTTGTAGGCGGACTCGGTCGGCGTGTAGTAGGTCATCGTGTGCAAGGCGACCATATGGAAGAAGGCCGCGCTGAACTTGCTGCCCCCTACCCTCGTATAGGAGGCCCGATCCTTCAGGATCCAGAAGGGGAGAGGCCGCTCCCGGCGTTTCAGCTTCAGCGGTCCTGCGAAGTCCTTCTCGAAGAGGGCGACGATGCTGTTCAGCGCATGGAGCCTGAGGTTGACGAGATGCTCGAGATCCCCCCGCCCCTGATCCTCGACGAAGAAGACGAAGGGAAGCCGGTCATACCGGCGGAACTTCATCGACTTGAAGGGCTCGACGAGCCTGTAGGCCTTCTCGATCTCCTCAGGATCGGTCTTGGTCGCGTAGAGGGGCGTGCGGATCTGGGCGCGTCCCGGTGAGACGAGAATCGGAACCGCGAGGAGCAGAAGAAAGGGTTTCGTGATGCGTACCATGAGGCGCGTAGCCGTAACGGCTTTCCAACAAGGGCGGAGGACTGCGCGAGCGAGTCGCTATCCTAACAGAAGATGCTTCCATCCCCCGCACCCGAGCCTTCCTCCCTCTTCGCGGGAACCGCGCGCCGGCGGACCTTCCTGCTCACGGCCGCGGCCCTGCTCGTCCTTCTCGCGGGTCTCGCCTGCTTTCCGAGGGATCCCTGGGAATGGGACGAGGTCGAGTTCCTCTCCGCATTGAAGGACTTCTCAATCCGCGAGAGCCGCCCTCACCCCCCCGGGTTCCCGTATTTCGTCCTGCTCGGCCGAGTCCTCGACGCCTGGATCGGGAACGGCCTCGCAGCCCTCGTCCTTCCTTCGCTCCTCGGGGCCCTGCTGTCGTTTTTCGGCCTGTTCCGCCTGGCCTCGGGCTGGCTCGGAAATCGTTTCGACCTTGCCCTTCCGATCGCCCTCTGCTACGCCCTATCCCCGCCTCAATGGTGGTTCAGCGCGGTCCCATTCAGCGATTCCCTCGGCAACGGACTCGCTCTCTTCGGCCTCTCCCTCCTCGTCCCGGGCCCCAGAAGGACCACGACGAAGGGAGCGGTCGCGGGAGCCCTATGCCATGCCCTCGCCCTCGGGATCCGTCCGCCGGTGGTGTTCTTTCTCTTCTGGCCCTGGCTCCTGTTCACACTCCACTCCCTGGTCAAGGGTCCCAGGCGCCCCTTCTTCGCGGCCTCCGTCGTCCTCCTCGTGGGCTGCCTGCCGATCCTCCTGGTTCTGAGCCACAACATCGGAAGCCTCGCCGAGGTGCTCCGCCTGTTCAGGGAATACGACGCGGCCGTCTCCGGGCGGGACAATCTGTTCGTCTCCCTTCGGGAATACGGGGTCCTGCGGGTCGGTTACGCCTGGAGCCTGGCCCTCTTCGGCGGACCGGCCCTGGGACTCTGGTTCCTCGGCTGGGGCCTCCTCGGTCTCCTCCGATCCGGAAGGGAGGCCGCGCCCGCCGTCCGCGCGGCGCTCCTCGCCTGCCTCCCTTTCCTGATCTTTTGCGCCTTGCGGATGAACTTCCTCTGGTCGAGCCGATACGCCCTGCCGGGGATGATCCTCGGCCCCTTTCTCGCCGTCCTCGGCTGGGAGGCCGTCGCGCGCGGCTCCCGGATTCCCGTTCTCCTCCCCGCCCTGGTGATCGGAACCCTTGGGGCCCAGGCGTTCCGGATGACCCCCCAGATCCTCCTCGTCCGGAGCGAGCGGCTCCCCTGGGCCCGGGGGCTCGAATTCTGCGAGCGGGAGGCCGCGAAACCCGGCCCCCCCCTCCTGCTCTGGGCTCCCGGGGAGCTCGGGGGGCACCTCCCCTTCCTCGTTCCCCGAGCGCTCCTCCTCCTCGACTGGCACCGCGCCCTCGACGACCGGGCGGCCGGAATCGGAACCCATCTCCTGGAAACGTTGGAAGGTCGGGAACCAAGGGTCTTCCTCCTCTCGACCGAGAAGATCCCGGGGAACAAGCCTCTCTTCGAAGCCGAGTGGCCGAGGCTCGGGTTCCCCGAACTCTCCCGGCCGCGACTCCTTTACGCATCGATCCATGAGATGCGAAGACCCGCCCTCCCCTTCGCCGGCTGGTTCGCGAGGGAAGCCGACGGCGACGGCTGGTTCGAGGTCGGCCGGAGGAAATGCAGCCTGCTCCTCCCGGTCGGGAAGCGCCCCCCCGCCCGACTCCGGATCGAGGCCTCCTTCTACCGCCTCCTCGATCGAGAAAGACTCACGGGCCGTCTCGCTTTCCGTCTTCTCGAGGACTGGAGGCATCCGGCCGGCAAGACCCGCGGGCCCGCACTCGGGACCTACCTTCTCGAAGGACCGGATCTGAAAGAGTTCGAGGTCCCTCTTCCCCCCCTGGAGCCGGGTCTCCATTCGATCCGTCTCGAGCTGCGCTTCTTGGGAGCGGAGCCGGAAGACCCCCGCGTCCTCGAGGTCCGCGCGCCCCGGCTTCTCCCCGAATGAGACGAACGCCATCCGTCCCCCCCGCGCCGAGGGAGGAACAAGGATTCACTCCCCCCGATCGGCAAGGAGGACCGGCGCGAAACCCGTGTAGTCGACCGAGGCCATGACGTAGCGGATCCCGTCCTTCGTCCCGACGAAGCCCGCGGCGTGATCCCGGCCGTGCAGGTGCCCGTAGACGCAGAGTTCGACCCCGGCCTCGACCATCATCGGCACGAAACCCGTCTCGAGACCGAAGGAATAGAGCGGAGGGTAATGGATCAGGGCCCAGAGCCGCCGTCCGTGTTTTCCCTCCGCGTCCTGCAGCGAAAGCCGGAAACGACCCAGTTCCCGCTCGTAGATCCTCCGGTCCGCCGGAGAGTATTCTCTACCGGGAGCCTCGCAACGACCGGGCGGGTTCCAACCCCTCGTCCCGACGATGCAGGTGCCGTCGGGAAGCACGAAGGAATCGTTCTGGAGGATCCGGATCGAATCGGGGAGGACGTTCTCGACCTTCCTGCGGCTGTTCCACCAGTGGGCGTGGTTGCCCTTGATCATCAGCTTCTTCCCGGGAAGGCGATGCACGAACTCGAGATCGGGGACGACCTCCTCCAAGCGCATCGCCCAGGAAAGGTCGCCCCCCATCAGGACCCAGTCCTCGGGTCCGACGGCCTTCCGCCAGTTCTCCTCGATCAGGGCGGGATGGTCCCTCCACTGATCTCCGAAGATGTCCATCGGTTTGTCGCTGCCGAAGGAGAGATGCAGATCGCTGATCGCAAAGATTCTCATGCGGGAAGCCGGAGGAAGGGGGAGGTATCCTCCCCGGAAATGAGGGGTTCATCGAGTTTCCGGCCGCTCTCCGCCTGGTTCGCCGAGGGACCGATGGAGGCGGAGGCTCTCCACCGGCTCGCGGCGGAACTCGTGGCCCTCCTCGCAGAACGGCACGCGAGAGGTCTCGTCGAGGGGAACCTGGGAGCGGACCGGATCCTCTGGAACGGCCTCGATACGATCCGGTTCCACGAAGAGCCTGGACCGCCCCGAGGAAGGGCGGAAACCCTTCCCGAGGATCCCGGACTTGTCAAGGACCCCGCGGCGGACGGACCTGAGGAAGCCCAGGATCGGGATCGGAGGGGATCGGGCGAACCCCTCGACCTCCCTCCGGAATCAGGAGGAGCGTCCCCCCCCTCGACGACGAGGGTCGAGGTCTGGCAGTTCGGGCTTCTCCTCTATCGCGCGGCGCTCGGGAAGCATCCTCTCCGTCCCGGCGGGGACCTCTCACCATCTCCCCCGCGCCCTTCCGACCTTCCGCCGATCTCCACCCTTCGCGAGGACCTCGGCCGGGAGTGGGACGGCTTCCTCGCGAACTGCCTCCACGATCGCCCGGAGGAACGCCTCGTCGACGGCCTGGACCTGCAACGGGCCTACCTCGCCGACGTCGCCCCCTCCCGGCAAAGGCCCGAGGCCTCCAAATCGGAGGGAAACCGGATGCCGGGAAGGATCCCCGCCCTCTTCGGGTATCCGGGGATCGCCCTACTCTTCCTCCTCTTCCTCCTGCTCTTCGAACTGCCCCTGCACGGCCGGAGCCAGGACGACCTCGTCCAGCGCAGGCGGGGGGAGCAGGTCCTTAAATTCTTGGAGACCCTCGACCGATCTCATCTCCCGGCCGGCGACCCGATGGACCTCTCGAAGGGCGACCGGTATTACGGCCCCCTCGCCGTCACCCTCGCCCTCGCTCTCGGACCCGTCCTCGCCCCTCTGGCCGGCGACCCGTCGAAGGCCCCGTATCTCGATTTCCACGCCGGCCTCTGTCCGTGGACGGCCTTCCTCCTCCTCGGCCTGATGTTCCTCGGAAGACGCCTTCTCGGGAACCACGGCGGCGGACTCCTCGCGGCCCTGGCCTTCTGTTCGTTCCCGAGGCTCTGGGAATTCTTCACCGTCAACCCGGGGGACCTCCCCGCGGCCGCTCTCGGAGTCTGGACCATCCTGTCCCTCGCTCGCTGGTTCGAACGCCCCTCCCTCAGCCGGCTCGCCGTGGCAGCCCTGTTCCTCGGGGGAACGGCCGCGGTCCGCCCCCCCGACGCGGGGATCCTGGCCGTGGCCCTCCTCCTGACCGTCCTCCTCGAGGCCCGGCACCGGAAACGGACCGGGACCCCTCCTCTCCCCCTGCTCCAGGTCCTCGCGGCCCCCTTCCTCTGCTGGGGGGCCTGGGTCCTCCTCTGGCCGGGGTTCTGGTCCTCTCCGATCCTCGCCCCGCTGGAGGTCGTTCTCGGCTACTTGACGGAACGGGGCCCCTACGTCACCCAGTCGACGCTCTGGTTCGGAGAACTCGTCGACAGCCCCCGCGGTTTCGTCTGGGTGCAGCTCCTCTTCTCGACCCCTCTCCCGATTCTCTTCCTCCTTCTCCTAGGCCTGTCGGCTTCCTCCCGTCTCCCGAGTCCCTTCCGGTGGGGGCTCCTCCTCTGGTTCCTCCTGACGACCGGCAAGCATCTGACCGGCATGGCCAACCATGGGGGAGTCCGCCATTTCCTCTCGGCCTTCGTCCCCCTCTCGATCCTCGCGGCCCTGGGTCTCGAGCGTCTCTGCAGGGGACTCCCCCGCCCGAGGCTCCGAGGCCCCCTCGCGGTGGCCGTCGGACTCGTTCTCGCGTTCTGGGCTCGGAGCACGCACCCCTTCGAGGGAAGCTACTACAACGCCTTCCTCGGCGGAACGGAGGGCGCCGCCGGCCGCTTCGATCTCGACCAGGACGGGTCGGCGACCCTTCCGTTGATCAAGGATCTCCTCCCTGAACTCACGGAAAACGACGCGCTCTTCGTCGTCGGAGGATCCGACCTCGTGACCCAGCTCACCCTCCCGCGCGGGGTTCCCGTCGTCGAGATCCTTCCCGACCGCCTGGAGCTTCTCCGTGACCGGAAACTCCGCTCCGGATTGCGGAATCGCAGACTCATCCTCCTCTTCGTCCAGGACCGGCATTGGGGACGCCTGGATCCCTTCTTCGCGCGTGGGGAACTCCGGGAGATCCTCAGGGTCGGACCCTCGGGACTCCCCCTCGGGCTCGCCTGCGAGATTCTCGGCAAAGGTTTCTGGGAACACCTGCCGGAGCTCTTCGAAAGTTGAAGAGAACGGGTTTCAGGAGATTCCGCCCTCCTCGCCCCGGCAACCTTCAGGCTCGGGAAGGCCCTCGAGATAGGTCCGGTGGCTCTTGCAACGATCCCGTTCGAGGAGGGAGGTGATCCCCCCCTCCCGGAAACATTCCAGCGCCTCGTCCGCGAAGCTTCGCCCTTCCTCGAGTCTGCGCCGGAGGGGCCGCAGCAGCACGGCATTCCCCGCCGGGAGGGCGCCTTTCTTCTCGAGCCGCCGCAGCCCCGCCTCGGCCAGCCCCAGGAGGCGATCGCAGGCCGAAGCGAGGTCGAAACCCTTTGGTCCGGAACCGCCGACACCGGCCCGCGCGGCCTCCTCGTGAAGGGCCCGAACCTCTTCCGCATCCCGAAAGGGATGCAGGGAGATCGCCGCTTCCCGGCTCTCGGGATCATAGAGAAGCCCGGCGGCCAAGGCGCAGAAGGCAGGAGCGACCTCAGGCTCCACGCAATCCGCCGAACGGACCTCGATGCCGTTGCGGATCCTCGCGACCGGGAACAAGGTCGTCGAATGGAGGGCGAAGTCCGACAATCTGAGTTCGGGTTCTTCCTTCCAGAGCTCGAGAAAACTCCGTTCCCCTGCAACTTCGGTGAGTCCTTCACCTCTTTCGAGAAACCAGCATTCTGCATCCAGGGTGTAGCGGATGTACGCGTCGAAGTCGGCCCCTGGCTCCAGCAGGGGCATCGGCACCCCGCACCGCCCCCCGTCCGTATGCCACCAGGCCTCTTCCCGGAAGGACCGGAACCCGGCATCCTGCCCCCCAACGAGCGGGGAATTCGCGAAAAAGGCCGTGATCATCGGCGCAGCGACGGTCGCAGCCAGAAGCATCGAGAAGGCGTCCTCCGGGGATTCGACGTCGAGAGTGACCTGCATGCCCGCCGTGGTCCTCATCATGTGGGGTCCCAACCGGCCCCTCCTGCGCAGCCTCCGATCCATAATCTCGTAACGCGGTTTCGCGCGCAGAGGAATCTCCTCGGGCATTGTCAAGGGTTGATGGCCGAGGTACAGGGCGTGATAGGGTGTGCCTCGAAGCCCCTTCTCGAGGCGGGTCACGCAGCAATCGAGCTGTTCGACGACATCGAGCGGTGAAGCCTTCGGCGGCAGCGAAACCTCCATCTGACCGCCGGGTTCGAGGGAGAGACTCCCCCGCCCCACTCGAATCATCGAGAGAACGCCTCCTTCGACGACCTTCTCCGATCTCACGTCTCCAAGACAGGGTACGAGGCTCTCCAACAGGGGTTCGGGACCGCCCTCGCCTTGGCTCGGGGCCGCGCTTCCGTCCTCGCGGACACGGAGGAACTCGAACTCCAAGCCGAGCAACTTCGGCCGGTCGGGATGCGCGCGCCGTAAAAAGTAGCTGCGTAGCATCTCGATCAAGGCTTCTTCGTCACGCGGGAGATGCGGATCGGGATTCATGCAACACCGGGGGGAAACGGAGACCAAGCATAGCCGGAACCTACCACCCCGGCTTGTGATCAGCGTGGATACCGGATAAGAAGAAAGGAACGAAAACCGGGAACCCCCTTGTTCATGACCTCGTTTCAAGACGACGAGTACCTCGAATATCTGCGCCGCGTGGAAGAACGGCGGCCCGGATCACGGCCGTTGCACCGCGAGGAGTTCGAACCCCTCCTCGCCCAGCTCGACGAACTCTATCTGACCGAGCTGGAGCGGAACCTTCTACCGGAGGAGCAGAGGAGGCTGATGGAGTTGTCCCTCCTTCTCCTCGAGGACATCTGCGAACTCTCAAGCGAAGAGGATCTCTACGCGGACGAGGAACTCTGGACCGAAGGACCGCCCGAGGAGAGCCATGTCTTTGAGGGATTTGAAGATCCGCCCGATCCGCTCCTGGAACGGACGGCCCCCCTCCAGGGGTCAGCGCGAGACAGGCGCCGGCGGTGGAGGATGGATCGACGGCGCCGGGAAAGGGGTTGAAGACCTAGTCTCCCTCGATCCTCCGCGTCACCTTCCATATCCCCGACATCCTCGGAGGCCTTTCCCCGACGACCCTTTCTTCGCCGCCCGAGTAGCCGAGTTCGTGAAGGAGCCAGGCGAGGAACTGTTCGGCCTCGGCGACCATCGTCCCGGTCACGACGATCGGGTGCACGAGCATGACGGCGGGACGGAGGAGCTTCCTGCAGGCCTGGAGCAATGCGAGGATCGGTTCATGTCCCGCTTCGAGTCTCTCTCCGAAGATCTTTCGGGCGAGATCGCTGAAATTCCACCGGTTCGGAGCCTCGGTCAGTTCGAGTTCCGAACGGTGGGCCAGCCCATGGTCGAGGAGGATGGACTCGAACAAGGATCCAAGGTGCACGAGACACAGGCGGAGGTCCTCTTGAGCCTTCGCGTGACGGTAGGACCGCAGATCGAGCTTCACCTGCGCCCGCACTCTATGGTCATGGATCAACGCAGCTCGGAACCCGGAATCCAGCGGAGTCGGGGGAGGACTTTGGGGCGCGGTCCGTCCTCGGAACTCGGGCGGACCCTGTGCTTCCGGCTTCCCTTCCAGGTCCGATGCGGCTGATTCCTCCCACGATGGAACGGAGGTCCCGACCCCGATCTTTTTCGGATACACCGGAAAATGATTCCCCTCCTCGGCATATTCAGCCCTCCGAGGGCCCTCGTTTCCGGAATCGGGAAAAGGCGTTATCGAAGGAACCGAGCACCTCCACCCCCCTTCTCTTCCACCCCCGGGGGGAAGCATCATGGGAACCGGATCCCCTCCTCTCTCGAGGGTCTTCCCGGCCCCGAAGAGAAGGGTGTCTTTTCCCTTCGAGGTTCCGCTTCCTTCGGTATCGCGGAGATTCATGCTGCCGTAGGTGTCCCAGATCCTCCGGTCGACCTCTCCCGTGTGGAATCTCCGCACGCTCGGGGTGTTCATCGATATCGGGTCTGGGTGGAGGATCGGGCGGATCGGCCGGGTCATCAGCCCGGAGGCCAGGCTGACTCCGAGCCTCACCTTCTCCTCGATCCACCTCCGCTGATCCGGCGTCACGGACTCCGATAGGATCAAGTGCTCGAGTTCCGCGGCGTAGTGGACCAGGCAGGCGGCGAGGAGGTTCCGGCCCTCCTCGTCCAGATAGAGTTCCCCGCCGCCTCCTCCGAAGGCCTCAAGTCGTTTCCGCAAGTACGCCTCGAGCCTCCTCACGGCCGCGAACTGGCCGCCGAGCTCGGGGGGTTCCTTGCATCCCCCCTCCTGTACCCGCGCGAAATAGTTTCGGAGATGGGTCAGCGCGCATTTCGCCGCGTCCGCGGCAAGCCCCGATTCTCGCAGATCCAAACGCATGGTCCTCCTGGACTCGAACTCTTCCCTCCATCGACCGGGTAACGCAGGACCCTTGACGATCCGCACCGTCCCCGATCGAGACGTCTTCTCTCAGGGGGAGGGACGGGCGATGATGCACCCATGCCAAGGGAATCGAGACTCCCTGTCCCGATCCGCAACGCCCTTCCAGAGGGGCGGATTCTCGAGGATCCCGCCACCAGGCTGGTTTACGAATACGACGCTTGGTCCATCGTCAGGAATCCGCCGCTCGCGGTGGCCTTTCCCGAGTCGACCGCTGAGGTCCGAAACCTCGTTCGGGCCTGCATCGAATCCGGTGTCGCCTGGACGGCCCGTGGAGCCGGAACCTGCCTGAGCGGAGGCGCGACCCCTTCCGGCGGAACCTGCCTCCTTATCGAGACATCCCGGATGGACCGGATCCTCTCCCTGGATCCCGAGGATCGGATCGCCGTCGTTCAACCGGGAAGAATCAACCTCGAACTCTCCCGGGCCGCCGCGCCTTTCGGCCTTCACTTTGCCCCGGACCCGAGCAGCCAGAGCGCCTCGACTCTCGGCGGGAACCTCGCCGAGAACGCCGGCGGTCCTCATTGTTTCAAGTACGGCATGACGACCGACCACGTCCTCGGATTGACCCTCGTCGACGGGGAGGGAGAAGTCTGCCGCCTGCATCGGGATGACGGGCTGGACCTCTGCGGGCTCGTCGTCGGCTCGGAAGGAACCTTCGGCGTCCTGACGGAATGCGAACTACGCCTGATTCCAACGCCCACCGCCGTCCGCACCTTTCTCGCCTCCTTCTCGAGCATGGAGGCCGCCTGCCGCGCGGTCGCGAAGATCGTCTCCTCCGGAACCGTGCCCGCGGCCCTCGAGATTCTCGACAGGTTGTCGATCGAGGCGGTCGAGGCGAGCGTCTTCGCCGCCGGCTATCCCAAGGGGGCCGACGCCGTCCTCCTCGTCGAGCTGGACGGCGAGGAGGACGAGGTCGAGGCCGAACGGATCCCCGTGCTGCGCGCCGTCCAGTCCGAAGCGCCCCTCGAGGTCGAGGAGACCTCCGACCCCGAACAGAGAGCACGCCTATGGAGGGGACGCAAGGGAGCCTTCGGCGCGATGGGAAGGCTCAAACCCGATCTCTTCGTCCTCGACGGAGTCGTTCCCCCTTCGAAGCTCGCTGCCGTGCTGGCCGAAATCACCGCGATCGGAAGGGAACAGGACATCCTCCTCTCCAACGTCTTCCATGCAGGAGACGGAAACCTTCATCCGAACCTCTCCTTCGACGGACGGAACCCAGGGGAACGGGAGCGGGCGATGGAAGCGGGAAGGAGGATCCTGAAGCTCTGCGTCGACGCCGGAGGAAGTATTTCCGGGGAGCACGGGATCGGCTTCGAGAAGATCGAACACCTGTCGTATCTCTTCTCCCCGACCGATCTCGAGATCCTCGGCGAGGTTCGACGCTGCTTCGACCCGGCGGAGCGTTGCAACCCGGGGAAGGTCCTTCCGCTCGGGCGTGCCTGCGGGGAAGGGAGTTCGGCGCGCAGGCCCGGGATCCTCCCCTCCCGGGAAAGGGAGGATCCGTGACCTCCCCCCTCTTTCCCGGAGACCCTGTCGAACTCGCGGACTTGCTCAAGGAGGGCGCGGCGCAGGGACGGAAGGCCTTCGTCGCGGGAAGGGATTCCCGCGCGGGATTCGGCGCGGATCCCGGACCTATCGACCTGCGCCTTCGGCTCGAACGGATGACCGGGTTCCTGCGCTTCTCCCCCGAGGACCTGACCTGCAGCCTCGGACCGGGGACGACCCTCGGAGAGTTCGAGGAGACCCTGTCCGAAGAGGGCCTCGCCTTCGCTCCCGGTCCGTTCCACGGATGCCGGGAGAGGACCCTCGGCGGCCTCCTCGCGGAATCCCCCCCGAATCCCCGCGGCTTCGACCGGGCCCACCTCCGTTCCCAGTGCCTGGGTTTCGAAGCGGTCGACGGACGGGGGCGACGGTTCGCGGCGGGAGGACGAGTCGTCAAGAACGTCGCTGGCTACGACCTCATGAAGCTCTTCGTCGGGAGCGGGGGAGCCTTGATGGCCGTGACCCGCCTCGAACTCCGATTGATCGCGCTCCCCCCCGTGATCCTCTGCCTGCGCTCCGACTGGCTCCCCCCCCTCGAGGCGGCGGGGGTCTGGCGGAAGTTGCGGCGGAGACTCCCGACTCCGTCCTGGCTCGATCTCGTGCTCGACGGCGGGCGGGCCTGCGTCGAACTCGGCCTGGCCGGCGCAGCCTCCCACGTCACCGAACTCGCTCGCGGGAGCGGACTCCGGACCGTCGCCGAGGGGCTCGAGGCCTGGAGGGGCGGGGGAGGAACGGAGATCCCGGCCGGAGGAGAAGTCCGGGGAAGGGTCCGACCCTCGGAGGTCGGAAGCTTCCTCGAATCGCTCGGCGGGAATGCCCGCGGGCGGATCCACTACCAGGGAGCCTTCGGGCTGGAAGTCGGGTACCCCGACTCCCTTCCTCCTGCGTTCCGCGGCCCCCCCTCTCTCGAGCCCGCAGCGGCGAAGATCGCCCTCCGGCTCAAGGACCGCCTGGGAGGAATCCTCGCCCCTGGAAGGCTCTCGTTTCGGATTCCCCGGCCCCTCCCCGAGAGGGGGAGGCGGGTTCGATGATTCCGACCGACGAGCCCTGTCTCTCCGCAGCCGACCCCGGCTCCCCTCCCCCGCCGACGGACCTCCCGCAGGACGCCGCCCTGGAAATGCTCCGCTCCCCCTACGAGAGAAGTCTCGACTGCGTGCACTGCGGGCTCTGCCTCCCTCCCTGTCCGACCTACCGCGTTTCGGGACACGAATCCGATTCCCCGAGAGGCCGAATCCTCCTGATCCGGGCGATGGCCGAGGGACGCCTGTCTCCCGACGACGCGAGCGGATGGGAGGCCCTCGACGGTTGCCTCGACTGCCGGGCCTGCGAGAGCGCCTGCCCCTCGGGAGTCACCTACGGCCGCATCCTCGAGGAGACGAGAAGGGAACGCCCTCGGCTCGCGCGCGGTTCCCTCCGGGAGCGGAGCCTCCGCTTCCTACTGGATCGATTCATCGCCTCCCCTCGAGGCAGGAAGGCCGCTCTCGAAGCGGCGGTCCTCCTGCGGGCCCTCGGTCTCGACCGGCTCCTCTCCCGCCTTCCCGTCCTTCCCGGTCTCCTCCGCCACGCCCTCTCCCTCGGTCGATCCCTTCCCCCCCGCTCCTCCCGGAGACCGATCCCTCCCGGCCTCTACCCGGCCGAGGGTCCCCCGAAGGCGCGGATCGGGCTCTTCACGGGCTGCTTGATGGAGGATTTCTTCGGAAACGCGAACCGCGCGGCCCTCTCTCTCCTCCGCCGCTGCGGTCTCGAAGTGCTGGTTCCCTCGGACCAGGGATGTTGCGGCGCCCTGCATCTGCACCAGGGATTCGAGGAGGCCTGCGTCCGGCTCCTCGAACGGAACTTCGCGGCCTTCGAGGGGGTCGACTTCATCGTCTCGACCGCAGCCGGCTGCGGGTCCACCCTCCGCGAAGCGGGGGCGATCCGTGGGAACGACAGGGCCTGCGCCTTCTCTTCCCGGGTCCTGGACCTGAGTGTCTGCCTGGATCGCTTCGGCCCTCCTCCCCGCCCCCGGGCCGTTCCTCTCCGGGTCGTCTGGGACGATCCCTGCCACCTCCGCCACGCCCAGGGGATCACAGAGGAACCCCGAAGACTCCTGCGCGGCATCCCCGGACTCCGTCTCCTGGAGGTCGAAGCCTCCGAATCCTGCTGCGGAAGCGCGGGGATCTACAACCTCCGCCGCCCCGAGACGGCCGACGCGATCCTCGAGCGGAGGCTCGAGGCCCTTCTCGGTTCCGGCGCCGAAGCCGTCGTCACGGGGAACCCCGGTTGTCAGCTTCAGATCGCGAACGGCCTCCGGGCCCGGAGGAGCCCGCTCGAGGTCTTCCATCTCGCGGAGATCCTCGAGCGGGCCGCGGGGGGCGGGGAGACCGCCCCGAAGGCCCCCGCCCTCAACGGGTCTCGATCGTCACGGCCGGCGTGAAGGTCGGGAGCACGCCCGAGGTCCAGGCCGTCATCTGCAAGGCCTGGAGACTGAAGCGAAAGCCCTTCGGGAGCAGCGGGAGCTTCCACTTCAAGACATGCAGGCCTCCAGGACAGGCGAGAATGCGGTCCGGCGTCGACAGGGAACCGGCCGCCGCCGGGAAGACCGGGAGATTCAGGATGAGCCCGTTCTTGATTCCGGGAATCCTCGCGCAGGCGGAGGCGCGGAAGCCGAGCAGGAGCCAGAACGGCTGCTTGAAGGTCCCTCGGAGGGAGACGGTCAGGACCGCCGCCCTCCTGACTCGCAGGACGTAAGGGGTGCAGGTGAATCCCCGGCACAGGTTCCCGGCGGCCGAGGTCCCGTTGGTCACCGAGATGCCGTTGTCCCCGGGGCGGATCTGCGCGCCGAGGGATGAAACGAGGAAGAGAACGGCGGACAACAGGATCGAACGCATCGTTTCCTCCTTTCCCCGATGGATCGGGGTTCAGCCGATCAGGAGGCGGAGCGCGTCGGAGAGGGTCAACGGAACGGGCCTCTTGCTCCCGGGATCCACGACCCCCCACTGCACGTAGAGACTCTGCCCCCGGAGGGAGGGAATCGCGGGGATGCTAAAGGGCACGGAACCGGAGCCCATGCCTGGAGCCCCGCCGACCGTCGGCGTCGTGAAGATGAAATCCGCGCCCGCATAGAGCGTGCACCCCGGGATCCCCGCGTTCTTCAGGGGCAGCGGCAAGGTGAAACCTCCCCACTTCGTCGCGCTCAGGCCCAAGAAGAGCAGGGCCGTGGACTGGGGCCGGGCGCCGGAGACCAGGATCTTGAACGAACGGTTCCCGACGACCGGGAAGCCGTTGAGGGTGTCGATGCGCGGCGTCCGGTTCCCATCCCCGGGGCAACCCTTCCCGTAACGGAGAGCCACGCCGAGAACGTACGAGAAGCGAACGACGAGCCCGACCCCGTTCTGATTGAAGGTCGCGGTCGTCGCGTTCGGACCGGTAGTGGAATACAACCGTTTCGTCGGTCCGGCGACGACCCCGTCGAACTGGTAGAAGAAGGAGCGGTTCCGGTTGGAATTCCCATGGATGCGGACGTCGAGGACGAAGTTGGACTTCCCGTCCCAGGTGAACTCCTTGCGGAAGGGGATGTTGAGCACCCAGGCACCGGCGGTGGAAGTCGGAAGAGTGATCGAGGCCTTCGGGAAGACCGGGACCGGATTGATCAGGTTGCTGTTGAAGAAGCTGCTGATCGTGCTGGAGGCCTTTCCGATCCAGACCTCCATCGTGACGGAATGCCCCTTGAGACCGGTCATCTTCGCGCGGAAGGCGACGCCTCTCAGGCGGGCCGGAGACTTGAGAACCTTCGCGAGGTCCGCGCCCTGGATGACCTGCTGGTAGCGCATCGGCGAACCCGCGAAGGGGAACGACGACTGGCTGTTGCCAACTTTCTTCGCCCAGGACGGGAAGACCGCCGTCTGGAGGGTCTGGGCGCCGGCCTGGGAGAGCGCGGCGACGAGGGCAAGGGGACACAGGAGATGGACGGTTCGCATCGGGTTTCTCCTCCGGGAATCCTCCGCGGAACAGGAGGTCGGGGTCCCGTCTCGACGGCGGAACGGGGAATCTCGGAATTCTACTCCCGGATCCGCCCGGCGGGTCGATCCGAGACGGAAACCCCCTTCGGGGCGTCCTCTGCCGATATAGGCGCGGAGAACGCGACCGCAACGGGGGGACCGCGATCTTCCCCGAAACCTCTCCCCAAGGGGATGGGATGGGCCCGGCTTCCCGGAGTCAGGGGAGGAGGAGTTCCCAGGTGTTGACCGCCGTGCCCGAGGCGCCCGTCCCTCCCCCGATGACGATCGAAGCCCCGGCCCCGCCGAGGAATCCCGCCTGCCCCGCGCGCCCGACCTTCATCGAGGGGAGGGCCGCCCAGGTTCCCTTCACGGGATCGTAGACCTCGCATCCGGTCAGGGCCTTCGGGGCGAGGAGCGTCCCCTGGGCCCCGCCGAGGACCCGGATCCGCCCGCCGGAATCGACGAGGGTCGTAAAGAGCCCCCGCGCCGAGGCCATCGAGGCGGCGGCGCTCCAGCGGCCCGTCCTCGGGTCGAAGAGTTCGCAGGAGGATCGAGCGCTGCCCCCGCTCGTGATCGGCCCCCCGACCCCGCCGATCGCCAGCACCTTCCCGTTCGCAAGCTGCACGAGGGAATGGAGCCCCCGATCGGTCGCCATCGGAGACACGGCCGTGAAGCGGTTCGTTTTCGGGTCGTAGATCTCGCAGGTCTTCGTGATCGAGGGGACCTTGAAGAAGAAGATCGTCTTCCAGGTCACCCCCCCGGAGAAGAGCACCCTCCCGTCCTTCAAGAGGAGGGCCTGGTGTCCGGCCCGCGGAATCGTCATGTTCGGCCCGCGGGTCCAGGCCCCGGTCCTCGGATCGTAGATCTCCGTGCTCTTGAGGGCGGAAGACAGGGCGGTGAGCTGGTTGTTGAGATCCGAGAGCCCCCCCGCGACCAGGACCTTCCCGTTCGGGAGGAGGGTCGCGCTGTGCTCCATCCGCTTGAAGGACATCGGTTTCGCGGCGAGAAAGGTCCCGGTCTTCGGGTCGAAGAGTTCGCAGGAGGTCTGGGGATCGTTCAGGACATCGACGCCCCCGGCGAGGAGCCACTTCCCGCTCGGGAGCCTCGTGGCCGTGTGGACGGCCCGGACCGCGCGCATCGTCGGCCCCCTCTTGAAGCTCCGATCCAGTTCGTCGAACCACTCGGTCGTGTTCGTGGCGGTCAGGCCGAGCAGGCTCCCGGTGCCGCCCCCGGCGATCAGGTGGCGGCCGTCCCCGATCGGGATCTCGACCGCCCAGGCCCTCTTCTGGATCAGGAAGGTCTTCGCACTGAGTCTCCAGGCGCCGCCGAGATCGAGCATCGTCGTTCCGACCGGCGAAACCTGATCGAAGGTCCTTCCGATCCCCGGAAGGCTGATCGCCTGATGGACGAGCCCCTGTCCGGCCAGGGCGGCCGTGTTCGGAACGGGCAGGAGGATCGTCGCCTTCCCCGCGGCGGAAAAGGACCCGACGATCCAGAGGCCGGGTTGGTCGAGCCCCACTTCGAGAAAGCGGGAATCCCTCGGATCGATCAACGAGAGCGGAAAGCGGGCGCGCTTTCCGGAGCTCAGGAGCAGGAAGGGGAGGAAGCCCCTCTTCTGCGCCAGATCGAATCGAAGGGTCTTGCCGAGCGCCCCCCCGTCGATCGACAGACGCATCTGGCCCGGCAGGGCGGCGGCGCAGGCGAGGGCGAGGAGGAAGGAAGGAACGGAATGAGAGAGGCGGTGAGGCATATGCGTTCTCCGATCGGAGGGACGGCGGGATTCTACCGCCCGAGCCCGCCCCGGACAGGGGCCCTCCGAGAATCCTCTCCGTTCCGGGGAGGCCGCCCCCTTTCCGGGCTCCCGGGAGCGGGACCTCCCGCCCGGGGCTAGACTGGAAGGCCGACCCCATGGAGGTCGTGGAGACGGACGGCGAACATGCGCATCTATACAGGAACCGGCGACGACGGCGAGACCGGGCTCTTCGACGGGAGCAGGGTCCCGAAGGAATCTGCCAGGGTCGAGGCCTACGGCGCCCTCGACGAACTGAACAGCCTGCTCGGCCTCCTTAGGGCCGAACCCCTCGCAGAGGAGGTCGACGAGGGACTTCGGGAGATCCAGCGCGACCTCTTCGAAATCGGGGGGGACCTCGCGACCCCGGGGAGCGAAACCTGCCTCGCCTTCCTGCCGGAGAGGATCCGCGCCCTCGAGGCTTGGATGGACCGCCTGACGGCCTCGCTCCCCAGCCTGCGGAGCTTCGTCCTTCCCGGGGGTTCGCGTTCGGCGGCCCTCGCCCAGGTCGCCCGGACGGTCTGCCGGCGGGCCGAACGCAGGGCGTGGAGTCTCGCCCGATCCTCGGCCCTGCCGAAGCCCCTCCTCGTCTACCTGAACCGCCTCTCCGACCTCTGCTTCCTCCTGGCCAGGTCCGAGAACCACAGGGCGGGGATCGCCGAGGCCCCCTGGGAACCCAGGTCCCGCTCCAAGGACGGGACCTGAACCCGGCCGGGCCCGCGCAGGTCCCGATCGCCCCCTCGCCCGGACCTTCCCGTCTCAGGAGCGGGGCTCGAGTTCGACCCAGACCTTCGCCTCGGTGCCGTCCTTCTTGCGGAAGGTCAACTCGACGAGGTCGCCGGCCACGTGCCGGCCGATCTGGTCCTGGACGTGCATCGCGTTGCGCGAGGGCTCCCCGTCGACCTCGAGGAGGAGATCCCCCTTCGACAGGCGCGCGTGGTGGGCGGGCGTCCCGCGCTGCACGCTGAGGATCCTCGCGCCCGGACCGAGAAAGGAGGGGTCCATCCGGAGCCCGACGAGGCCGCGCCGGAAGACCTTCCCCTCTCTCATCCCCTCGAGGATCGGATCGAGGCCGTCCAGCGGCACGGCGAATCCGATGCCGGAGTCGTACCAGTCCGCACCCGCCATGTCCCCCTTCGGGGAGAGCGGAACGACGAGGCCGAGCACCCTCCCCTCGATGTCGATCAACGGCCCCCCGTAATTCGCGGGCGATGTGTAGGCGTCACACTGGATCGCCTTCCCCTGGATCCGATCCAGCGCGGAGAGGATGCCGCAGTGCGCGGTCGGGACCCTCGGACCGAAGGAGCGGCCGAGGGCGGCCACCCATTGGCCGACCCTCATTTCGGATCGCGGAACGATCGGGGGCGGCGTGAGATCCCGGGCCCCGATGCGGAGCAGCGCGATCCCCCTCGTGCGGTCCTCGCCCTTCCGCTCGGCCGTGAACTTCCGGCCGTCGGGAAGGGTCACGATGATCGTGCTCGGGTTCCAGTTGAGGACGAAGCGGGTCGTCAGGATCCAACCTTCCCGCCCGACGACCAAGCCGGTGCTCGTCCCCTGGGCCTGCAGGAAGCCGGGGATCTTCAGGGGGCCGAGCCCCTTCTTCGGGGACGGCTTGGGCTTTCGCTTCCCGTCTCCGGATCCGACGGTGCTCCGCCGGGTTCCACCGAAGGTCTCGACCGCCACGACGTAGGGGGCGGCCTTCCGGACGGCCTCCTCGAGGACCCTGCTCAAGAGGACCGCCTCGGGTTCGCCGCCGCCTCCTTCCGTCTGCGCGGCCGCGGGAGGAAGCCCCGAGAACAGGAGGGCGGCTGCGCAGAGCCCCATCGCGCGGAAAGCCCTCATCTCCGGTCCTCCGTCAGCTTCATCGAAACCTTCATCACCCTAGCCCCCCTCTTGAAGGTCACGTCGACGCTCGTCCCGGGAGCATAATGCCGGAGGACCCGCCGGAACTCCGCGCAGGTGCGGACCGGAAAATCATCGATACGAACGATCAGGTCGTCGGGTCTGAGGCCCGCCTCCCGGGCCGGGGACCTGGGCAGGACGCGGTCGATGTAGGCGGGCGGCGATCTGCGCCTCCCCGTATCGAAGAGGACGATCCCGTGGAAGACCTTCCCGTGCGCTTCCCGATCCCGCCTCCCCTCCTCGATCCTACGGGCGAGTTTCTTGTCGCCGAGACACCAGGCGACGAAGGAGGAGAGGGCGTGGGAGGGGATCGCGAGGAAGAGCTGGGTGTTCGTCTCGCGGGACTCGACGAGCGGCGCAAGAAGACCGAGGAGCCGGCCGTCCTGGGTAAAGACCCCGCCGCCCTGGGTGCCCGGGTTCGAAGGCGCATCGAGAAGGTAGACCCGCCCCTTGTAGGGGAAGTTCCGCAGGTTCAACCTGAGATCCGAACTGACGACCCCGACGACGACGCCCATCGTCACCGACAGGCGCTCCTCGAATTCGGCGAGTTTGTTCGCGTTGCCGATCGAGAACACGAAGGTCCCCGTTGGAGCGAAGCCCTCCTTCTCCGGGAAGGAGAGCGGTTCGAGCAGCGATTCCTTCCCGCGGGGATCGATCTTCAGCATCGCGACGCCGAGCTCCTCCTGCTTTCGGACGATCCGCGCCTCATGCACCGAACCGTCGCGGAGCGTGACCTTGATCTGTCCCGGCTGCAGCATGATGTGGTTCCAGGTCAGGATGTGCCCCTCCTTGCTGCAGACGAGCCCGGTGCCGTAGCCCTCGATCCCGCGCACCCCGCTCGCCCCGTTGATCTTCACGACCGAAGAGAAGAGCGGATCGAGGCGGGCCTCGACGGAGGCCTTCGGGAGGGGCTTCGGCGCCTCCCGGAAGGCCCGGAAGACGGGCGCGTCGCCCTGCTCGGGAAACTGCAGGATCTCCACGAGCCTCCCGTCGATCCGCTTCTCCGCGATCTCGGGCCGCATCTCGGCCCCCTTCCTCCTCCAGGACCGGACCTGCCACTCGACGAGACCCCGTTCCGCCGGACTCCGGTAGCGGCAACCGACCGGAACGAAGGTCTCCTGGTCGAGATACACCGCGCGTTTCCCCGGTCCCCGGAGCGCGAGGACCCAGACGACCCCCTTCCCGATCCAGGCGCCCCCCTCGAGCCATGAATCCTCGAGGGCCTCGAGGGCCCGGTCCGGCCTCAGGAAGGGAACGAGGTCGCGTTCCCGCTCGAGGCTCGTGCGTTCGTCCACCTCGTCCGGGTCGAGAGCGGAGAGATCCCGGACCTTCCCTCCCCCCTCGTAGCGGAGGGAATCCCCCTCGAGAAGATACCGGCGCTCCCCGAGAGGACGCCGGAGCCCCTTGCGCACCCGGAGCACCTCGACCGCGAACCTCCGTCCCTTCGAGGGATCATAAGGAGGAAGGGTTCCCTTCAGCCGGCTCCGGAGTTCGGCCACGACCCCGTCCATGAAGTCGAACAGCGCGCGTTCGCGGACGAGGTCGCGGGGCGGTTTCTCGTCACTCCCCTTGACCTTGACCTTGCCGCGCCATTCCTTCGGAATCCGGCGGCGCCAGTCGCGGGGCAGCCCCTTCTCCCACTCCTTCGGAAGTTTGCGGCCCTTCGGCACGAGGAGATCGGCAAGGGTCAGCTTTTTGGCCTTCTTCCGCGCGGCCCGCGCCTTCTGTTCGGCGAGGAGACGCTCGAAGTCCGGACGCTTCCGGAAATCGGGGACATTGGGCCGGTCGTTCCGCTTCGAGCCCGTATCCAGGGGAGCCAGCGGGAAGCGCGCGAACCGTACCGGCCCGTAGGAGCGCGTCCGTTCGAGGAAACGGCGGAACCCGAGTTCGACGATGAAACCCGCGGGCATCGAGCCGACCTGCTTCCCGAGCTGATTCGCGGTGCGGATCGGGTCCCCGTTGAAGGAGACGAGCATGTCGCCGAGACGGACCCCGTGTTTCGCCGCGATCGAATCCTCGAGGATGCCCTGCACGAAGACCCCCATCCTCCCGCGGCCGAGGTTCGGGTCCTCCATGTACCACGCGTTCAGGTCCATCGTTCCGTGCTCGGCGTGTTTCCCCGCGAGCAGATCCGGCAGGAAGCGCCGGATCTGGTTGATGCTTACCGCGAAGCCGATTCCGGTATTGACCCGCCCTCGATCCCGGATCGTGATCCTCCCGTTGATGCCGACGAGGAGTCCGTTCTCGTCGAAGAGAGGTCCGCCCGAATTCCCCGGGTTCACGGGAGCGTCCACCTGGATGCAGTCGGGGTAGACCAGCATGCGGCCGTTCGGCCCCGTCCCCTTCTGGAACCTGTGGATGCCCGAGATCACCCCCATCGTCACGGTCGGTTTGAAATCGGTGGCCAGCAGGAAGGGATTCCCCATCGCGTAGGCGAAACCGCCGAGCCTGAGCTTGTCGCTATCGCCGAGCCGGACGGAAGGCCAGAGCCCCCCCTCGAGGGGACCCTTCCCCCGGAGCGCGCAGACGGAGATGTCCCCCCCGGGATCGATCCCGACGACATCGGCCAGATAGAACTTCCCGTCCGGAAGGCCGATCTTCATGACCTTGTTCCTCCCGGTCACGTGGAAGTTCGTCAGGATCCATCCCCTCGGATGGAAGACGACCCCCGATCCGCCGCCGGGGCGACTCAGGCTCATGACGGCGCAGACCGCGGGGGAGACCTTCGCGATCAAGGCGGCCCTCTTCTCCTGCAGGAGCTTCAAGCGGGCGAGAGCCCCGTCGCCGCCTTGTATGGAGCCCGCCGGAAGGGAGGGGCAGAACAGGAGGAGCGGGAGGAGGAATCTCCCCGCCGGTTCGCATCGGCTCAGCATCGGAGGTTTCCGGTTTCGAGGAAGGGTATCAACCTTGGAGGCAGAGACGCGGATCCCCGAGCACGACCTGGGACCCCGCGTCGAGATCCGTTCCGCATTCGAAGACCAGTTCCAGCGTGCCGATCCCGTCGATCGGGACCTCGAGTTCGACGGGGCCCCGTTCCTGGTCGAGAATCCGGGGGGGAAGGAGGTCCCCGCCGTCCCCGAGCAGGCGGAAGCGGACCCCGCCGAAGCGGGAAGGAACGAGTCCGAGGGTCGCGCGGAGGACGCCTTTCTTTCCCGCGACCGACACGCGGATCCTGCGCGGGGGGACGAGCCAGAAGCCGTGCCGGAAGACCCGCCGGCCCAGAGCAAGCGGCGCCCCTCCAGGTCCCCGATCCCGGAAGAGAGGCCAGGTCCTCGTCAGGGCCGCCCCTCCCTCGGTCTCGAAGCCGGGAAGGTCGCCGAGGAAACGGAGCTTCGGACCGGCCAGCTCCACGTCCCTCGAGAGGTTCACCGGAACCCGGAACTCGAGTCCTTCCAGACTGCGGAACCTCCAACCCCGCGCCGAATCTCCCTCGAGGAGGCGGCCGCGGAGGATCCTCCCGTCGCTCAGGGTCAGGAGATCGGGGGGGGAATCCGGATCCGGAACGGCTTCGAGACCGCTGCTCTCCGCGAAGACGAGCCCGTAGATCCGGGCCAGAGGGAGCGACCGCTCCCGCCCTCCGATCTCGAGGAGGATCTCCGCGCCCTTCCCGCCCAGCACCTTGCAGGGGATCCTCTTGACCCTCGGCTTTCCGCCGTCCGAAGTCTTCGCGTCCCCGCCCTCCGCCAGGTAGAAGCAGAGATCCTCCTTCAATGGAGGGTCCGCGAGCGCCTTCCGGAAACCCGCGTCCTCGGTCAAGGGGCCCTCGGGCCTGCACAGCAGGCCCTCCAGGAAACGGAGCGGGACCTCCTGAGCCTTGCCGAGGAGGTCGGGTTCGAAACGGAGGAAGCCCCTGCCGCCCCCGCGGAGGCGGGCCGAGACCTCGAGGCCGCCCCGGAGCCGGTAGAAGGGCCCCGCGTCCGGGTTCGGGAGGCTCCGGATCCGGGTCCGCCCCCGGAGGACCCAGCAATCCTCCCGGGGAAGGACAGTCTCGACCCCGAGGGCGAGCCCCTTCAAGCGCCCTTCCCGCAGACTCCACTCGGTGAGAACCCGGGCGCGGCCTTCGAGATCAAGTACCGAGAGCCCGCCTTCCTGGGCGGAGGCGTCCGTCGCCGGAAGGAACAGCGGAAAGAAGAGGAAGAGAACGGACCCGCGCATCAACGCCGCGACCGGTTGACCTTCTTGTAATAATTCTCGAGAAGGACCCTGTAGCGCTCCGGCAACTTGGCCTGGATCTCGTTCAGGATCTTCTCCCGGTCCCGGTCCTTCATCTCGCCCCATTTGTCCTTGACTCCCCGGGAGCCGTGCAACTGCCCGACCCGGCCCTTCCCCGCGCTCAACTGGGAATTGCTGGCCGGACCCTTGGAGGGTCCGTTCCCTCTGGGTGGGCCGCCTCCCTGCTGCTGCTCCTGCTCCTCGAGCTGCTTGATCAGTTTCGTCAGCTTCTCGACGATCTCGAGCTGCTTGGTCTCGACCTGCTTTCCGGTCTGTTCCTTCCGGAGTTTCCGCTCGCAGTACTTCATCTCGTCCGCGATCGCGTGCAGCGGACTGTCCCATTGGGCCTCGAGTTCGTCCAGAAGCTGTCGGGCGTTGGCCCGATAGCGTTCGGGGGCCTCCCCGTAGAGTTCGAGGAATGCTCGGAGGTTCGCGATCGCCCGGGCAGCGTCCGGAATCAAGGAGAACGAATAGCCGAGGTAGAAGGCGGCCTCCCCGTCGAGCAGGGAACGCCCCCGGTCCTCCCGGATGAACTCCGCGAAGAGGCTCGCCGCCCCTTCCGGGTCGTCCTCGTCGAGGAGGGCCTTCGCGAGGAAGAAGCGCGCATGCGCGCGGATCCACGGATCCTCCGTCGAGGCCAGGACGCGTGCCAGGAGAAGGACCCCCTTCGGCTCCCCGTCCTCGACCTTCGCCATCGCCCGCCGGTAGGGCGCATGGAATGCCCGGATCGCCCGGTCCGTGACGCGGGAATCGGGCCCGGCCTTCCAGTCCTCCTCGAAGACCCGCAGGACCTCTCCGGAGGCCTTCTGTTTCTTCAGCCAGGCCAGGAAGTCCTCCGCGCGGAAACGGGGAGTCTCCTTCGCGACGGCCTTCCCTTCCTGAGCCCTCGGGGAAGTTCCGGAACCGTCTCCGGCCCCCTGGGCCGGAAGCGGGAGAGCGAAAAGAAGCAGGATCGTGCAGACCGTTCGGATCATTTTCCGTCACCTCCGTCCCCGTCGCCCTCCTCCTTCTGGAGCTTGTCGGCGAGCTTTCGGGTCAGGTTCTCGACCTTCCCCTCCTGTTTCGCGGCCCGGTCCGCGAGGTTCTTGCGGACCTTCGATCCCTTCTTCATGCGATCGAGGATCTTCGTCTTCTTGTTCACGGACTTCTGGAGAGTCCGGAGCATCCGGAGTTCCGCCGAGAGCGGGACCAGGGATTGGTCCTGGTCGTCGCAATTCGAGTTCTGGTTCTCGTTTTCCTTGTACTCGATCGTCCGGGTCAGGGCGTCGAGGAGATCTGCGAGCATCCGCTCGATCTCCTTCTGGTATTCCTGGACGGCCTTCCCGGTCTCGTAGCCCTCGACCAGTCTCCCGACCTGTCCCAGCTCCCCGGCGAGTTCTCCGACGATCTCCGGGAACACGGCGGTCGACCCCTCCTCCTTCAACAGGGCGAGAGCATCCTTGGCCTCGTCGCGAAGCATGAACTCGCCTTCTGCGATCTTCGCGCAGGCGGCCTTGACGGAGGAGGGAACGATCCCCTTCTTTGCCAGAGCCTCGGCCCGCCCGCGCCTCTTCTCGGTCAGCGCGGTACGGAGAGTCAGTTCCTTCTGCCTGGCGAGCATCGCGGAGAATCGCTCCTCGAGGGCCTTGAGGACCTCCTCCTGCAACTCCTGGCGGAGTTGGGCCAGGGCATCCTCAAGCTTCTTCTTGGCCTCGTCGAGGTCGTCCTCCGCATCCTTCTGATCGTTCTTGGCCTTCCCGGGTTCACGTTTCTTCAGGGACCCCGCGGCGTTCCTCTGCTTCGGAACCGCCTGCTCGAGGTTCTTCCGCCCGGGGATTGGTTCGCCCTCCGAGCCTTCCCCGCCCTCCGAGGTCTCCGCCTTCTCCATCTCCTCGGCGAGGTCGTCGGTCTTCTTCATCGTCTCGAGCTGGGCCCTCTCGAACTGTTCGAAGGGGATCTCCCGAAGGCGCCGCCGCGCCACCTCGGCCATCTCCTCGAGGGCCTCCCGGGCCTTCTTCATCTCGTCCAGGGCGTCCTCCTGGTCGTCGAGGGCGGCCTCCGGGGCGTTCGCCCCGAGCTTGGTCCCCGCGTTGTCCATGGATTCCGCGGCCTTCCCCATCGCGGCCCCGGCGGCCCCCGTTCCCTCTCCTGCGGCTCCGGGCTTCCCGGAACCCTCCTCCTCGGAAAGTTCCCGCGCCTCGGACTCGATCTCGGTCAGTTCGGCCTCGAGATCCTCCGCCCGCCTCCCCAGGTCGCTCTGCCGCTCCGCCAGGTCACGGTTTCCGGGACCCTTCCTCGGCTGGTTCCTCGTCCGTTCGAGAAGATCCTTCTGCTTCGCGACGAGGTCGTCGATCTTCTTCTTGGCCTTCGCGATGTCCGCGAGATGCTTGCGGATCGCCTCCGCCTTCACACTGGCCTCTTTCTCGGCGCGTTGCTCGGCGAGGAGGTTCTCGACCTCGTCCTTGAACTTCTCGAGCTTCTCGATCCTCTCCATCAACTCCCGGAGATCCACGTCCCGGTCGAGGAGGAGTTGGAGGAGTTCGTCGAGGTTCCTGCGGACCCCGTCCATCGTGCGGATCGCCTCGTCCCAGGCCTTGTCCTCGAGAAGGGAGGCGACCTCCGCCATCCTCTTCTCGATTCCGGCCTCGGCCATGTACCGCAGACCCGCCTGGATGCGCTTGGCCTTGTCGGGCTCGCGCTCCGCCATCTCCTCCTTGAGCTGGCGCATCGTGTTCTGGAGCTCCTTGAACTTGGCGAAGGCTTTCCGTTGGAGCGAGGCAGGATCCTGGACGCTCTTCTCCTGCCACACCCGCGGAGGAGAGGGAATCCGCGGGGAGGTGGCAGCCGTGCCGTCGCAGAGGAACAGGTGCAGCAGGACTCCGAGCGACCCCGCCTTCCGCAATCCGAGTCTCGACATCGTCCTAATCCTTGTCTTTCTTCCCGCCCTTGCCGAACAGTTCCTCCATCTCCCGCTCGAGCCGGGCCTTCGCCTCGGCGGCGGCCTGGTCCTCGAACCGGATGACTTCACGCAAGGTGTTCAAGATCCTCGTGAAGGTCTCCAACTGCGTCATGTGCCGAAGCACGAGCCGCATCAAACGAGCGACCTCATCATATCCGCTTTCGGTCTTCCGGCGGTCTTCGGGCCGTTCCGAACGGGAATAGAGCGCCAGGGATTTCGCGAGCGCGGGCATGTGACGGGAACCCAGGGCCTCGAGGGGAAGGACGATCCGGCTTCGCAGGCGGTTCAGCTTGGACTCCTCGGCGAGGCGGTTGTTCCCCATCTCATCCAGGATCTGCCGGTAGCGGCGTTCGATCGTCAGCACGGTCCGGGCGAGGTGCCGTTCGTGACGTCCGAGCGCCCGGATCCTTCTGGAGATCGCCTCCTTCTGCGCTCCGGCGTCTCCGAGATCCCTGAAATCGCGGAAATCCGCCGCATCCTCCTCATGACGTTTGAGCACCTTCGCGAACTCGAGCCGTTGTTCGTTCTGCCTTCGGAGGAGTTCCTTCAACAGTTCCGAGGGTGTCACGACCTTGAATGTGTAAGCATCGGAACGGGAAACCTGCCCGACTCCACCCCCCTCGAGGGGCTTCCGATCCCGGGCCTCGAAACGGATCGCCAAGAAGTCGCCGGGAAGAACCGGATTGCCGGGATCGAGCAAGGCCTCCGAATTCTTCATCATCGGAAGGAGATCGAAGACGACCTTGCGGTCGAAGGCCGGAAGCCCGGCCTCGAAATCCTCGAGCCCGGCCGCTTTCCCTTCCTCGAACCGGGCCCCGCCGCTCCCGACGGCGGCGCTCTTCCCCTTCGCCCAATCGAGCCGGATCCCTCCCAACCCGAAATCGTCGGTCACGGTCAATTCGACCGGGATCCTCGCCATCGGTGTGATCCTCGTCCCCAGCCCCCGGACCCGCGCCCGGAGTTTCGGAGGCCGGTCGTCAACAACCCGAAGGAGCAACTGCCGTCCCGGACCCTCGGTCAGGCCGTCCTCGTCCAACATGCGGATCTTGAAGAGTCCGCTCCTGCCGGGCTCGATCCGACCGCGGATCCCCCGGCCGTCCGGGGAGAGTTCCGCCGCGGTCCCCCCGCCGTCGCCGACGGCGAGCGCCGCCTTCACGAGCCGCTTCGACGACCGGGCCTCGACTTCGAGCACAGCCCCCCGGGGAAGGGTCAGCTCGGCCGCATCCTCGGACACGCGATGAGCATCCTTCGCCATGTAGGCCGGATATCGGAGGAGCAGTTCGAGGGACTCGGGTACGGGCCGGTCGACGAGGACGACGTGGAGGAACGGGGTCTGCCCGTCCCCCCCCTCCGCGCGGACCCGGACCGGGTCCATCAAGCCCGGGAAAGTATAGGTGAAGACGTCCTCGCCCGTGTTCTGGATCATGGGCTCGGTCGCGCTCCCCCCGTTCTCGAAAGCGTACTCGAGGAAGACCTGCTCGGGAACGACCCCGCCCGCCCGCACCCGCAGGGTCAGATCGTCCCCCCGAGGGGCGACGAGCCGCCCCTCCCGGACTCCCAGAAAGGAGAGCCGCGTGAACCTCGGCCATTCGACCGAACTCGAAAGGAGGAGGTTGCGCCGCGCCCAGATCGCAAAGGTCGAGGGATCGACGGCCCAGCCCGCCGCGAGGACGGCGGAAGCGAGGAGGGCGATCGACCCGGCCCGGCGCACCTTCTCCCTTCTCAAGGCCCTGTCCATGTCCGGCGCAGCAAGGGCGGCCGGGAGGGCCGCGACCGCGGCGGCCATCAAGGCGGGGGAATCCCCCCGCGTCTCCCCCGACTCCAGGCGCTTCGCGAACTGGATCGCGGAGATGAAGCGCTGGCCGAGCCCCGGGCTCGCGCGCTCGACGGCGAGGGCGAGTTCCTCGTCGACGAGAGAGGACCGGAGAGGGCGCACGACGAGGCGGAGGAGGCGGCGGACCGTCCAGGCGGCCCAAAGAGCCAGGAGAACGGCTCGGGCCGGCGTCTCGAGCCGGAGCCATCGGTCGAGCCAGAGGGTCAGGAGCCAGTAGCCGAGAAAAACGGGCAGTAAGAAACCCGCCCCTTCGAGCAGAACGCCGCGGCGGACCCTCGATCGAAGCACGCCGAGTCTCCCGCGGAAGGGCGCGAGCACGTCGTCGACCCGGCTGAAACCCTCGGGAAGAACGGTTTGACTCATTCCAGACGACCTCAAAGGAGATTCCAGCGTTTGCGAAGGACCCATTCGATCGTCAGAAAGAAGACGACGAGGGCGAGAAGGACCCAGTTGTCCCAGATCGAGGTCGGAAGGGCGAACACCGCGGTCTGGGACATCGAGGGGACCCCCTCCAGAGCCTTCGAGAGTTCCCCGGGCGCGAGGAGGACTCCTCCCGCCGCTTCGGCGAAGCGCCTGAGGGCCGCGCGCGCCATCGGCCCCTTGCTTTCGAGTTCGGAGCGCATGACCTCGAAACTCGCCGGTGGAGAGGTCCCCTCCCCGGTCAGGACGAAAGCCTTCCAGATCCCGATCGCATTCGGCCGGAAGCGGCCGACGAACCTCCCCGCCTGCCCCGAAGCCTTCAGTTCGAGGTCTTCGCTATGCCCGTCCGGTCCCTGCATCCTCACCGACACCGTGTCGGCGACGAGCGGTTCGAGTCGCTCGTCGAGGGCACGGAGATAGACTTCGACCTGCTTGCCGAGCATGACTCTGTCCGCGGAGAGGCCCAATCGGAGCCTCGAGGACCCCCCGGCCAGACGCCCTTCACAGAGGTAGCGGATGCCCTTCAGCCAATAACTGTCGTACTGGGACTCCGCCACCCCGAACCAGCGGTAGATCTCGTCCGTCCCCTGGAAGGTCACACGGCCCGCGCCGACGTACTGCGTCACGAGAATCGGTCTCGGACCATCGGAGGTCGTCAGCACGGGGTTGGGGTGCCTGCACAGGATCTGCGCGGCCGGTTTCTTCCGGAGGACGGGAAAGGACCAGTAGAAGCCCGGCAGCCCCTTCCACATCGTCTCGTTGAGCATCGTGTCCTCGACGAGCCTCAGCATCCGGTGCTCCCTTCCCTCGGGAGTCAGGGTCCAGGGCCAGGGAGTCTTGTAGTAGTTCCCGTATCCGAGTTCGTGCTCCGCGGTTGTCAAGTCGGGAACGATCGGAAGGAGTTCGACGAGGGGAGAGAGGATGGAACCCTCCTTCATCGCGTAGAGGGAGAACTTCTCTCCCGCGATCCACCAAAGCCCCGTCCCTCTCTTCACGATCGCCTCCGCGAGGTTTCTCGCGAACTCGGGGGGGAGGAGCACCGGGTCGGGATCGATGAGAATCACGACGTCCCAGGCGTCGAGGGCCTCCGCGGAGGAGGGGAGGGCCTTCAATGTCGTGTTCCCGTCCTGAGGGAAATCCTTCGAGGCGTTCTCGAGCCAGGTCGCGACGTGGACCGTGTCGTCGCGGATCAGCTGCGTCTTCAAGGTCCGGAACTCGTGACTGGGTCCGCCCGCCACGAGTAGGACCTTGAGCTGAGACCCGATGACCTGGACCTTCTGGGCCCGGCGGTGCTTCTCCGGATCGAAGGCCTCCCCCTGCGGAGGATCGACCTCGACCACGAGCAGGTGCTCGCCTTCACGATCGAGCTTGACCGGGGGGAAGACCGCCTCCACGGAGGGGCGCGATCGACCGACCTCGACCTGGACGCTGGCGAGGACCTTTCCTCCGCCTCCCTTCGGATCGTCCTGCTTCAGGCGCACGGTCACGCTCTCGTCCTCGTACCCCTGCGCGCTGACGACGGCGGTGACCTTCAGCGGATCCCCCTTGAACACGCGCTCGGCGGCCTGGACGTCCCGGAGTTCGAGGCTCCAGGTCTCTTCCGGGTCTCCGATCCCCACGACGAGGAGGCGGCCGGCCTTCCTCCGGGCGAGGAAGGCTCCCGCCTCCTCGGGAGCCCCCCCAGCATTGATCCTTCCGTCGGTCAACACGAGGACCGCGGCGATCCTCGCGTCGCGGGCCTCCTCGAGCGCCTGCCTCAAGGAAGCGGTCAGGTTCGTGCTCCCCTCCTCCGGCCGGCATCTCGCCCATTCGATCCGAGGCGCGGGGGGGAGGACCCCTGCCTTCCTCTCCCCTTCGATCCCCTCCGCCTCCTTCTCCCCCTTCTTCTTTCCTTCCCCCCCGGAGAGGGGCATCGCGCGCAACCCGGAGCCGAAGAGATAGGGTCGCACCAGGTTCTTCGCGGCGAGGCGCTCGAGGACCTTTTCGCGCTCCAGGAGTCGCCCGACCAGATCGAAACGACTCGCGGCCGAGGGTTCCTCGACCCCCAGCGCCTTCCAGGCGGCCGCGAGGTCCTCCGACCGGGCGTATCGGTCCCTGTGCCCCATCGACTGCGAGGCATCCACGAGGATCAGCACCTGGCCGGGCCGCACGTGCCTCCGAATCCGCACGACCGTCGGTTCGAGCAGGAGGATGCAGACCAAGGCAAGGGCCGCGAGCCGGAGGATCGCGAGAAAGGCTCTCCTTCCCGGAGAGAGCCGGCTGGCGTCCCTGCGGTAGATCCACAGGATGCCGAGAACGACCCCGGCGAAGCCCGCCAAGAGAAGGAGGGCCAAGGCCCCCTCGGGCATGGAGGCGAATTCGAAGCGGAGCGTGTCTCCGGGAGGAAGCTCCTCCGATCCGAAGCCCGCCAGCCATTTGAGGATCTGTTCCATATCCGTCCGTGCAGGAAGATCAGTGATGTCCGAAGCGCCAGGCGAGGAGGCTCTCGGAAAGGAGGAAGAGAAGGAGGGCGAAGGCGAGGACGCGCCAGATCTCCCCCTCCTCGGCGAAGATCCCCGCCTGCGCCTCCCCCGTCCCCTCGATCCAACGGGAGTTCTCCGCGAGATCCCGAGGGAGCCGGGAGAGGATCTCCCCGCGACGGAGGATCTCGACCCGTCCTTCCTCCGGCCAGGGTGAAACCGTGAAGAACCGAAGTTCCTTCGCTCCGTCGGTCCGCGCGAGTTCCAGCTTCAAGGGCCCCGCCCCGGGCCAGGACCGGCCGTCCTCGGGGGATACGGACAGATCGAGGAGATCGGGCTCGTCCGCCCGGGGGACCGCGTGGACCAGCCGCTCCCCGAACCCGTCGTCCCGTTCGACCGCGGGCAAGAGACGGACCTCGCTCGAATACTCGGCTGCGGCCAAGTCGAAGCGCCGGACTCCCCTAGGACCCAGATTTCGTGGGGAGAGGTCCTCCTTCCTCATCAGGGTGTCCACGAGGCGAGAGCAGAGGACCGGATACGAGAAGTCCGCCGGCCAGTTCGTCCAGGAGGCGTCGGCCGTCGTCGTCATCAATCCGACCCTCCCCTTCCCGAAGCGTCCCTCGATCAGGAGGGGAGGCCCCGACTCGTCCCGCAGCCTGAGCACGACCCGGGCCTCGTCGCCGAGCCTCGGGGCCCCCTTCGGGTCCGCCGCGATCCGGTTCCAGCGACCGATCCGGACGAGACGGAGGAGCCCCTCCATCAGGTCTCCGATCTCGGAAACCAGAGGATGCTCGGAATCCACGAGGACGGGGGGGACCGGATGGTCCAGGTCTCCTCCGATCTCCGCGAGGGCCGCGGGGAGGAGCCCCCTCCCTTCCTTCCAGAAGAGGCGGTTCCAGGTCTCCGGGTCCACCTGGTCCCCGGTGAAGAAGAAGAGGCCGCCTCCTCCGCGGACATAGGCCTCGAGGTCCGCGAGCTGTTCGTCCGAGACCGATGCGACGTTGGCGAGGACGACGAGGTCGAAGCCCTCGAGCGGGCGGTCCCCGAACTCGTTGTCGTCCATCCGAGTCACGGCCGCGCTCGAGGTCCCGTCCTCGGTCGGATCCAGGGCCGAGGACAGGTAGAACGTCTCGGAAAGCTCCTCGCGCTCGCCTGGATCGCCGTCGACGAGGAGGACCCGGGCATGGGGCGCGACGGGGAAGGCGAGCGCGCGCCGGTCGTCGATCGGCAACCGGTCCGCGGGAAGAGAGGCCTCGACGAAATGGTCTCCCTCGGTCTCAAACCCCACGCGGAAGACGACTCCGACCTCCCCCCCCGGGGGAACGGCGGGAATCCGCCGCACGAGACGCGTCCCCCCGTCGAGACGGAATCCGAGTTCGCAACCTTCGGTCGCGCGCCGTCCGAGGTTCGCGACGGTGACCTCGAAGCGCGCCTCCACGTTCTTCAGCACACGGGCGCCTAGGAGTTGGATCCTCGTGACCGCGAGGTTCCGATCCGCGCCTCGCAGGACGGGCAGGAGGAAGAACCGGGTCTCGCCTCCTCGAAGGGCGCGAAGCCCCTTGACGATTCCCTCGTCCAGCCCTCCGTTCCGCCCTTCGAAATCGACCTTGCGGAAATCGCTCACGAAGTAGAGGGAGAGACGCTGCGCCCTCTCTCCCACGATCTCGTCCAGCTTGCGGACCCTCTCCAGGACCTCGGCGGGACGGAAACGATCCGGGGTCGCGCGCGGCTCCCGGAGGATCTCGTTCATCTCCGCCCCGAGGTCCAAGGTCACCGGACGGGCGTGGAGGAGGGGCTTTGCGCGGGAAGCGAGGAGCACGGTCAGAAGGTCCCCGCTCCGGGTCCGGGAGAGCCCGGTCACGAGCTGCAACACCCGCCGCCGCCCCTCATCGAAGGCCGTGCCCGCGCCCGAGGATGCGGTCATGCTCCCCGAATCGTCCAGGACGATGCAGTGGTGCACGACCTTGCGGGCCAAGCCCAGGAAATCGTCGGAAGAGGCCTTCGGCCTCGCGAGGAGGAAGGCGAGCAGGGCCGGGATCGCCATCCGCAGGAGGAGCAGCAGCAACTGCTCGAAGCGGACTCTTCTCCGGTTCTCCTTGAAGGCGCGGAGGAGGAACTCCATCGCCGCCCAATCGAGGATCCTAAAGCGCCTGCGGTTGAGGATGTGGATGATCAGAGGGACGGAAGCGAGCCCGGCGCCCCAAAGGAGAAAAGGATTGAGAAAGGAGAATCCGATCATCGATGCAACCCGTCAGCGCTGCAGGATCGGGAGGCGGGCATAGGGCAACTGCAGGATGACCAGCGCGATCGCCGTCCCGTAGGTGTACCCGACGCCGTCCCCCATCCAGGACCCGTCCGAGCGTTGCTGCTTGAGCAGCCAGCGCGACTTCCTTTCGTAGTAACGTTCCCAGTCCTTTCCTCCGGCCTGATAGAGGGCCTGAGCGAGGTAGAGATGCGCGTAGTAATGGTGTCCGCCTCCGCCGCCGCTCGGCAGGGTGCGTTTCGCGTAGGCCAGGGCGCGGGTCCCCATCTCGTGGTCGTATTTCCCCGCGTTGTAGAGGACCGCACAGGCCGCCGCCGTGATCGCCGGACGTGACGGCCCCTGGAATCGTGCTCCGTATCGAATCCCCCCGTCAGGGTTCACCGAATCGGCGATGTACTGGACGGCGTTCTTGATGACCTTGATCGGGACAGAGAGTCCGGCGTTGCGACAGGCCCGAAGCCCCTGCACCTGGGTCACGGTCACGCTCCCCTCGTCCGAGGAGTCCTCGGGAGCGTAGTTCCAACCGCCATAGGAAGATTGGCTCCGCGCGGTGAGCTTGATCGCGTTCTCCAGGACGCGACGCAGTCTCCGTTGCATTTTGAGGTCCACCTCCATGCCGTAGACCTCGGCGAGGAAGAGCATCGCGAAGCCGTGCCCGTACATCGGCCGTTCTTCCTCGGCGATGACCGTGATGAGTCCGTTCTTGAGCTGCCGCCTCAGAAGGAAATCCACGGCCCTACGGACGTTCGGCGCGTAAGGGCCGCGGGTCGTCGTCGAGCCCGTCGCGAGGAGGGAGAACCCCGCGAGGGCCGTCATCGCGACGGGATAGCCGTTGTAGCCTCCGTTCGCCCTCCAGGATCCGTCCCGGTTCTGCGTCCGCGCGAGAAAGCGCGCACCCCGCGATATGGCCTTCTCGATCTCCGGCGTGACCCCCTTCGGGAGGAACCGCCCGGAGGGGCCCGTCGCGGGGATCCGTTTCTTTCCCCCGTCCTCCTGCGCGGAGAGTGGACCGGCGAGCCCCGGGAGGGTGAGACAGGCGACCGTGAGAAGAGCGAATGAATCCGAAATCCTCATTCCCGTCCTTTCCCCTTCCCGGCCGGCCCCAGATTCATCAGGGAGAGCTTCTCCTTCAACCTCCGCAGTTCGGCCGTCCTCTCTCCGGCCTTTTCGAGCAGGAGGACCCGGTGGAGGAGGAGGACGGGGTCCGCTTCCATGCCGAGGATGCGCTGCGCCTCGTCGAGTCTCCGCAGGGAGGCCTCCAGGCCCTCCCTGGCGAGTCCGGCCTCCGCGAGTTCCCCGCTCAACCTCGCGAAGAGCGCCCCCCAGCTCTCCCCCGTCAGGGGGTCTCCTCCCGCCGACGCCGGCCGGTCGCCCGGACGCAGGCTCCCCTCCTCCAGGGCCCGCCGCAATGCCGTCCATGCTTCGTCGATCCTCTGGAGGGCGAGCAGCCGGCAGACCCGGCTCCCCGGATCCTTCGCGTGATCGATCAGGTCTTCCGGAACCGCGTAGGCGTCGATCCCGGCTTCGGACACGACCAGCAGAAAACGGTCCGCGAGTTCAAGGGTTGCCGGCAGCGCTTCCTTCTCTTCTCCCAGCGGGGGCGCGAGCCGGTAGACCGCATCCTGGAGGCCGTCCTCGACCCGGAAGCGGAGGATCTCCTCCCCGGAGGGCAGGTAGACCCGCCCCGCGACCACCATGCCCCGCCCGCTCGGGGGCCTGTCGAGAGGAGTCTCCCAAAGACGCTTGCCGCTGACCAGGTCGACGCATTGCAGGTGGCTGCCCGTGAGGAGGATCCGGTCCCCCTCGACCCCGACCAGGTCATGGAGTTCGATCTCACGGATCCCTTGCTCGACCCGCGGAAGCATCCAGAGGACCTTCCCCGAATTCGCGTCCAGACAGAGGAGGGCATCCGAATCCGTCGGGAAGATCAGAACCCGGCCCTTCCGCAGGATCGGGGGATGCGGCGCCCACTTCCGCAATGGAACCTCCCGGACCCCCCACCATCTCCCTCGGGGGATCGAGCGCGTCCGGATCCGGTCCTGATGCCGGGTTCGGGTCTCGTAGCGCCGGAGCCAGAGGAGTTCGAGATCCGGGAGGCGGAACGCGGCCACGACCCCGGCGTTCGTCTGGTGGATCAGGAGGTCCCCGCTCCTCACCGGGGGGACGGCCGGAACCGCGAGCATCGAGGTCCCCCCCCCGTGCACGACGACCTCCCGCTCGAGGATTCCCTCCTCTGCCGAGATCCCGAGGATCAGGAAGCTCCGATCCCTCCTAGCCGGAACGTAGAGCCGGTCCCCGAAAACCAGCGGAGGGCATTGCAGGAAGAGGGGCTTCTTGTTCCAGGAACGATAAGCCCGTCTCCAGATCTCCGTCCCCGATTCCATGTCGAAGCAGGCGAGCTTGTCCCGATACGGGAACTCCCCGTTCCGCCCCTGGGATCCAACCCTCTTCTCGACGAGGTAATACGCCCGGTTCTCGGCCAGCACGACCCGTTGCTGGGCGAGATCCATGACCGGAATCCGCAGGCGGAGCACCCCGTTCCCCTGCACGGTGGGGACCCGATAGCTCGAAACACGCTTCCAGGTATCCGGGTCCGGCGGGAAGGAGCCCTCGAGCTTCCCGCTCAGGAGGTCGCAGAGGACCAGGCGGTCATGATCCTTGAAGACGAGACGGCTCCGCGAGGGATCGAAGGCCACGGGCACGCCGGTCCGGAAGGACTTGACGTTCGGCATCATGACCGGCCCTCCACCGAAGAAGACGGTGCGACCCCGGTTCCCGCTGCGACGCGTCCTCAACCCGTAAGGGTCGGGCTGGTGGAAACGGAATCTCCAGAGGAGGGTCAACGCGGAAGCCGGCAGCCCCTCGGAGACGCCCGACCTCCTCTTCGCGAGGGTTTCGGAGTCCCGAATCCGGAAGGCGGGGTGGTCCCCCAGGGCCGTGATCGGCACGAGTTCCCCGAGCACGCGGACCGAACCTTTGGGATCCTCGGCCCGGAGGCGGGCCAGGGTCTCTGCGAGACGGATGCGGTCGCCGATCAGGGCCCGGGCCTGTGCCAGGCGCAACAAGGTCCGGCGCAGGAGCTTGGGGCTCAGATCGGGGTATTCCTCCAGCAGTCTTTCCCGCCAGAGGATGCTCCGTTCGACCTCCCCGCGGCTCAATTCGAAATCGGCCAGGAGGCCGACGATCTCGGGCCCGACCCCGCTCGCGAAATAGAGATCCGCCAGCCTCGCGAGCCGTCCGGGATCCAGGACCCCGGCCGCATCCGCGAACTCCCGCGCGGCCCGGCCGTCGACGAGCAGTCGGTAGGCCTCCCGCCCTTCGGGCTCCAGCCCGCAGATCAGGCGCTGGCAATGACGGACCAGGGGGAGGTAGAGATGCTCGTCCTCGCTGTAGAGGGCCGAGAAGGGGTCGTTCGCCCCCTCGAAACCCTTCTCCAGGGCCTTCCCCTCCAGGAGCCTCTGGATATCGCCGACGCCCTCCTCCCATTTCCCCTCGGCCAGGAAGCGTTGCGCCTTGTCGAGGATACGGTTCAGGTCCGGGTTCTCCGGAAGGACGAGGCCTCCGGCGCCGCCCTCGTCCCCGTCCCTCGATCCATCCCCATCATCGGGGACGACGACGCCGTTCCCCCCTCCGATCCCGATCCAGTTCCGGGCCGGCACTTTCCGTTCTTTCCTTGGAGAGGCCTTCTTCCCCGGCTTGGTCTTCTCGCCCTTCTTTTTCGCCGTACCCGCCCGAGGGCCCTTCTTCCCCCCGCCCTGGACCTCCCCCGCCCGGTTTCCGGAGCCTCCGTCCCGGAAGGGGTTCCCCGGCCCGGGGGGGACGGCGGAAAGCAGTCCGAGGAGCAGGAACGCGGCCGGGAACGGCGGAATCATGCGGCGGAGTATCCAGGTCATCCGGGGTCGGGGGAAGGAACCGGCCGGGGAGGGAACCGGCGGACCATTCTACGCGGATACGGGGGGCGCACCCGACGGCCGTTCCGGGAAAGTCCCCGGGAAATCCACGCTACGAACGGGCTCGAGCCCGGACGATTCCCCGGTGGGAATCCTCCCCGCCGCTGCACGTCGGAGCCTTTCCCGTTAGCCTGTCCGTTTCGATCGGGGTTCGCCCGCCCACCCGACCTCGACCCTTCCCAGGATCCTTCGATGTCTCGGAAACCCGGACACAGACGCGCCGTCCTCCGCCTCCTTCCCGCGGGAGTCCTCCTTCTCGGTGGTCTCCGCGCCGGAACCGCGGCGGACCCGCCCGCGGTCCCGGTCCGGACCTCCCGTTGCGGATCCGGCGCCGTCTCCGCGAACAGGGACTTTGACCGGGAGAATTTCCTTTCCGCCAGCCAGGAGAGGGGATCGAAGGAGAAGAAGGACGCCTCCCAGGGAAAGCCCCCGAAAGACGAGCCTCTCCCGAGTGGTCGGGGAAAAGCACCGGGGCGGAATCCGAACAAGGATGGCGGGCCGGAAAGCGAGGGGGTCCCCCCCGCTCGAAGCCCGCAGGATCCCGCACGGATTCTCGACCCCTTGATGAACCGGGGCTTCTTCAAGCGCCTGGAGGTCCTCCCCCGGATCCTCGCAATCGACGAGGACGAGTTCGCGACCCGATTCCAGCCCCTGTTGACCGGGGACCGGAACCGCCTCTTCCTGATGATCCGGGAACTCGTCGCGCGACTCGGAGACCTGCGCTACGGGGTCCGGGAGAAGGCCGAACGGAGCCTCAAGAACCTCGGTCCCCGCGCCCTGCCGATCCTCGAGGAGCTCGGGGACCCGAAGGACCTCGAGGCGAGGATCCGTCTCGGTTATGTCCGCAAGGCCCTGCGGGCCATGGGGAACGAGGACCTGATCCGCAGGGCCCTGCGGGCCCGCACCCTCGCGGAAGCCCTTGAATACAGGATCGGCCCCCTCGAGGCGCGGGCCCTGATGGCGGCGCTCGACCACGTGGATCGGAGGGTGCAGCTCACCGCGATCCGCTCCCTGGGCAGCCAGCTCGCCCGCCCGGACCTTGCGAAGCTCTACGGGGAGGACTTCCGGAAGGCCGTCGAGCCTGAGATCGAAAGCCAGGACCTCGAGTTGCGCAATGCCGCCCTCGCGGCTCTCGGGAACATTCCGCTGGCCTCCTCCAGGGCCTTGCTCCTCGCGCTCGTCCGCGACGGGAAGCGGCCTTTAAGCCTTCGGATCCTCGCCCTGCGCCTCCTCCTCGGGCGGAAGGACCAGGCCCCCGTGGAACTCCGGGCCGATCTCGTTGGAATCCGCCCCCCCCTCCTCAAGGCCCTCGCCGAGACCCTCGCCGCTCCGCCGCTCCCCTCGAACGGGAAGGACTCGAGGCCCCCGGCCGCGGTCCGGGTCTTCCTCCAGGACGATCCGGGCCTCGCCCTCGACACCAGCATCCGGGGCCTACGAGGCGATCGCATCGCGGTCCTCCCGGCCGAGGGCTTCGGAAACATCTCCGAGCTGCGGATCCCCCGCGCCTTGATCGAGAAAATCGAGGTGGTCCACGACTCCGAGGCCCCCCCTCCCCGCGGAATTCACCTCCTGATGAAAACGGGAAGCCGCCTGCGCATCACCGACCCGAAGCTCGAGGGGAAGACCCTCGTCGTGAAGGCCCTCGGCCGCGAACTCAGGATCCCGCTCAAGAAGGTGCGCGGGCTGATGGGCAATCCGACCCTGAGGCGCTTCTTCGGAGGTAGCAGGAAGTTCGACCAGTGCCGTCTCTCCAAGGACCCGAAGACCCCGATCGGAGGAAAGCTCCTCGGATTCACCGGGGACGGGATCCGTTTCGAGACCTCCGAGGGGGAACGGCCCTTCTCCTGGAAGGAAGTCCGGTCCTTGCTCCTCCGGCTCGAGACCAAGGGAGGCCCCCTGACGGAACCGGGCGACCTGAACCAGTTCGTCCTCGCCGAACTCCGCGACGGACAGCGTCTCGTCGGCTATCTGGGGGACCTGGGACCCACGAGGATCCTGCTGGCGGACGAGATCTTCGGCATCGTCGAGATCCCGCTCGCCGACATCGAATCCCTGCACCTCTCCAACTCCGGCAGCGCGCTCTCGGGTTTCACCCTCATCGTCGACTACGGGAACATCAAGGTCTACGAGGTCGACAACGAGGGGAAGGAGGTCTGGGCCCTGCCTCTCGACCTCTTCGGACCGGTCGACGCCGAACTCCTGCCGAACGGGAATCTCCTGATCACCGAGCAGGAGGACAACGCCGTCCGCGAATACGATCGCGACGGCGAAGAGGTCTGGAGCTTCGGGGACCTCGACACCCCGCGGGACGCGGACATCCTGCGGAGCGGAAACATCCTGATCACGGACACGAAGAACAACCGCGTGATCGAGGTCGACAGGAAGAAGAGGATCCTCTGGACCTTCGGCCGCAAGGAGGCCAGGGATTCCCGTTTCAAACCGTACGACGCCGATCGGCTGCCGAACGGCAACACCCTGATCGCGGACTTCGGCGGTTCCCGGATCCTCGAGGTGGCTCCGGACGGGAGCATCGTGTGGGAGCAGAAGAACCTCCCCTTCTGCTACGACGCCGACCGCCTCCCGAACGGCGACACTCTCGTGACCCTTCACAAGACGGGGAAAGGGCCGTCGACCGGAAAGATCCTCGAGTTCAATCCGAACCACCAGATCGTCTGGCAGTTGACGCGCCTGAAGAACCCCTCCGATGCGGACCGGCTTCCGGACGGCACGACGATGGTCTGCGAGGTCAGCGGCGTTTCGATCTACGGCCGTCAGGGAAAGCTCCTATCTCGCTTCGAAACCGACTGGGCCACCGAGGCCTCCCGGTATTGATCGAGGGGCGTCCCCGGCGAGCGCCCCTTGCCACGGGACCTTTCTCCCCACAAGATGCGGTCGGCTTTCCGGTGAAGCAGGGCGGCGGGCCGGAGGCGTTCCGGCCGGAATCGAGTATGGCCCGGTTTCGCAGGGAAGCGTTTTCCCGGTCGGCGGACAGGAGGTCGGAATCATGAAGGCGTTCTTTCTTCTCCCCTTTTTTTCATTCCTCCTCCCGGGAATCGAGACCCTCCCCCGGGTGACCGCGGCCGCTCCCGGAGGGATCGCCGGGCAGGAATCTCCGCAAACGCGAAAGTCCGCAATGCCCGACCTTCGCGAGGAGATTCGGGAACTCAGGGAGCGGATCGCTCGATTGGAGGACCTCGCCCGGAAACGGGGATGGTTCGTCCCTCGCGGAAAGGGGATGGGCGCCATGGGCAAGGGCATGGGCGCCATGGGTAAGGGAATGGGCAAGGGCATGGGTAAGGGCATGGGGGCCAAGGGCAAGGGAACGGCCGCCATGGGCAAAGGGCCGATGGGCGGAATGAAGGCCATGGGAAAGGGAACGGACTCCGGCCGGGAAGGGAATCCGCCTCCGGCATCCGCACCCCGGACCAGGACCGCCCCCCTCGAGACTCCGGGGATCCTCCATGCGGGAGCGGAGAGATTCTTCCTCGATCTCGAAGAACGCCTCGCGCTGACTCCGGACCAGGTACGCAGGCTCCTCGAAATCGAGAAGGCCTCCGACTCCGACGACGAGGTCTTCGACCGGCGGATCGCCGAGGAGGAGGCGAGGCTCTGGAGGATGACCGGCGAGGCCGGAACCTCCCTGGAGCGGATCGGGAAGCAGGTCCGGACCGTCGCCGGTCTGGAAGCCGAGAAACGCCTCGCCTTCATCGCGAAGGTCTTCGAGGCGGCGCGGATCCTCACCCCGGAACAACGCCGAAAACTCGCGGACACGGCGATCCCGCGTTCCGGGGGAGGAAAATGAAGAGGAAACGCGGCCTCCGACTCCCCGCCCTCCTCGTGATCCTCGCGGCCTCCGGCACGGCGTCGGGGCAGATGCAGGGGGGTGACCACGCAAGCCACCATCCGGGGAAGCCCCCCGCGGACGCCGCCTCCCGACCGGCGCCGATGCAGGGAGGGGGACCCGGGGGCATGGGGCGGCCCGCGGAAAAGGGTCGAGGAAAGGGGGGGCCGGGAGGAAAGGGCCGAGCGGTCCCCTCCGAGAAGACCGAACTCGTTCCCCTCTTCATGAACCTCGGCGAGGTGACCCCGGAACGACTCGAGGAGATTCGGAGCCTGGCCGGGACGAGGGCCGCCGCGGGCATCTCCCGGATGAGGTCCGCCCTGGACCGGATGCTCTCCGCCTTTGCGGCGGACGACCTCGCCGAGGTCGAGAACGGGGCCTCGGAACTCGAAGACGGTCTCTCGCAGTTCATGAGCGGCATCGCCGCGGTCCGCGCGCTCGCCGAACGGAGATCCCCCAGGAACACGGCCCTTCGATGGCTGCGAAGCGAACTCCATCTCGTTCCGCCCCCCGAACCGGGACAGGGGGGAGGATTCCTTTCCGGCCTGTCCGCCACGCATGTCTTCTTCATGGCTCTCGTGGCCCTCGTCGCGATCGCGGGCACGGTGATGTATTGGAGGCGGACGCGGCGCGCTTCCGAGCTTCTCGAACGCATCGCCGCCGCGGGCGGGGCCGCTCCGGACGAATCCGCTTCCACTCGGAAACCGCCCTCCCCTTCCCCGGAGGAAGAGTTTTCGAGCGGGCTGATTCCGGTGAAACGGAGGAAGGTCTGCAAGATGCGGGTGGCCCGGATCCAGAGGGAGACCCCCGATGTCAAGACCTTCCGGCTCACGGCCTGCGACGGGGGCTGTATCGGCTTCGGTTATCTCCCCGGACAGTTCCTCACGATCACGCTGCCGGTGGCCGAGGGCAAGACGATCCGTCGCAGTTACACGATCTCCTCCTCCCCGACCCAGGCCTTCTATTGCGAAATCACCGTCAAGCGTGAAGAGAAGGGCCTGGGCTCCCGATTCCTCCACGACGAGGTCGAGGTGGGCGACACCTTCCGGGTCCAGGCTCCGAACGGGAAGTTCCACTTCACGGGGAAGGAAGCGGACAGCATCGTCCTCATCGCGGGGGGAGTCGGGATCACCCCGATGATGAGCATCACGAGGGCCTTGACCGACATGTGCTGGAAGGGGGACATCCACTTCCTCGCGGCGGTCCGGGATCCGGACCACTTCATCTTCCGCGAGGAACTCGAAAGGTTGGCGCGCTCCTATCCGAACCTCCACCTGCACGTCGCCGCGAGTCGGATCGACAAGGATCTCGAGGGCTTCACGAAGGGGCGGCTCAGCAAGGAACGGCTCGCCGAATGGGTTCCCGGAATCCGCTCCGAACGGATCCATCTCTGCGGGGCTCCGGCGATGATGGATGCCGTGCTCGGGATGCTCGAGGAACTCGGAGTCCCGAAGGCGAACATCCATCTCGAGAGCTTCGGGGCCGGAACCAAGAAGAAGCCTTCCGGCGGGGAGATCTCGGAGGGAGAGGTCCCTGACGGGAAAACGCCCTCGAAGGGAGCCAGGATCCTGTTCAAGGACTCCGGCAAGACGGCCGTCCTTCGGGAAGGCGAAACGATCCTCGAGGCCGCGGAGAGGGTCGGGGTGGAAATCGAAAGCTCCTGCCGGGCGGGGATGTGCGGGATCTGCGCGGTCAAACTCCTCGAGGGGCGCGTGGAGATGGAAACGGAAGACGGCCTGGATCCCGAGGACAAGGAGAAGGGAATGGTCCTCACCTGCGTGACGCGCTGCTCCGAGGACATCGTCCTCGAGGCCTGAGCCCGAAGCGGAATCCATGCAAGAACGGGAAGAACTCCTCGTAGGAAGCCTCGTCGTCCTGATGCTGGTCGTCTGGCTGGGTTTCGAGGTCCATGTCTCCCCCAGGTTCGCGGGAAGCGCCTGGGGGGGGGCCCTGGCCGTCACCGGCTCCCTCCTGATGCTCGTCCCCGCCGCCTACATCCTCGTCAAACGAATAAAGCGCATCCGGAATCTCCTCCATCCCCGGATCTCGATGCGCACTCTTCTCGCGATACACATCTACGCCGGCGTCATCGGCCCGATCCTCGTGATCCTCCATACGGGCCACAAGTTCGAGAGCGCCCTCGGCGTCGCCCTGACCTCCCTGACCCTCATCGTCGTCCTCAGCGGTTTCATCGGTCGCTATCTCCTCGCCAGGATCAACCGCGCGCTGCGCCATTCGGACTCTCTCATCCGGGAACTCGAGCGGCGATACGAGGAGACCGGCGACCAACTGCGGGAATCCGACCCCGATTCCGCGTCCCGACTCCTGCGGGACGCGAGGAGGGCTTTTCCCGGCCTCCTGCTCCGACCCTCCGAGCCGCTCGGTCCGGAACCTTCCCCGATCCGCAGGGCCGTCGCTCTCTCGGACGCGATCGCCGACCTCGAATACTCCCACAGGATCCAGGCGACGGTGAAGAGGATGTTCCAGGCCTGGCTCAAGACCCACATCGTCCTCTCCTGCGCTCTCTACTTCCTGATGGCCTTGCACGTCTGGGCCTCGATCCACTTCGGGATCCGGTGGTTCGAATGAGGATCCCCTGGAAATCCCCGTGGCTCCTGGCCCTCGTCGTTCTCGTCCTGGTGGGCCTGTCGATCCCCTGGGTCTCGAACCGGGGGACGGGGGGATTCCTGGACGCCGAGACCTGGTTGCGATTGGCGAACCCGGGCCCCCTGCATCGCGCCCACGCCTCGCTCGAAGCGGATTGCTCCCGGTGTCACTCGCCCGTCGACGGGGCGACGGACGAGAAATGCGTCCAGTGCCACGCGAACGAGGAGACCCTCCTCCTCCTCCAACCGACCGCCTTCCACCGCGACATCGGAAGCTGCCGGGTCTGCCACCGGGAACATCGGGGGCGCGAGGCCCCGCTCAGCGAGATGGACCACGAACGGCTGGCCTCGGTCGTCGCGGCGAAGCTCCTCGAACGGAGAGATGCGGGGGATTCCGAGATCCTCGGGAGGATCCGCCGACTGAGCTCCTGGGCGGGTTCTTCGGGCCCTTCCCTCTCCCTCCCCGATGCGGGGGTCCTGGAAACGGCCCTCGATTGCAACCAGTGTCACAGCCGGAAGGACCCTCACGCGGGTTACTTCGGGACCTCGTGCGCCGCTTGCCATTCCACGGACCGCTGGACGATCGCCTCCTACAGGCACCCTTCCGACAGGTCCACCGATTGCCGTCAATGCCACCGCCCCCCCCTTTCCCACTCCTCCCCGATGTTCGCGGAGATGTGCGCGAGCATGCTCGGCAAGAAGGGGATACGCGTCGCCTCCTGCCATGCCTGCCACAGGATCACGAGCTGGTTCGAGATCCGCGGCGCCCCCTGGCACCGGAAGAGCATGGGACACGGCTTCGGGAGATGACCCGAAGTCAGGAGGATCCGACGGTTTCGACCCGCGACCCGAAGGGCATGGAACCCCGTCCCCGGGAATGCGCCCCGATCCCCGGGCCCCGTCCGGTGGCGGGACGACGGAGCGACAGGGCGAGGACGGCCCAGGGGATCAACTGAAGGGCGAGCCGGTCGAAGGCCGTCGCCTGCAGCCAATCGAGATCCTCGCCCCTCAGGGCTGCGCCCGAGATCAGCAGGCCGGCATGCGCGAGCCCCCCCGCGAGCGGGACGAGGGCCGCCCGCCGCCATGCCGGGCTGGCGAGCGCGCGGACGAGCAGGACCGCCGAGACGAGCCACAAGAGTCCGAAGGAGGGTAGAGGAATGGGGACCGCCGTGTTGGAAGGGATCCAGGCATAGGCTGTGGTTTGCGCGAGGATCGCCCCGAACTTCGCGGAGGAATCGATCATGCGGCCGAGAAGGTCCCCCCCCGCCAAGGCCGGCGGGAACGGCGTCAGTCCATGGATCTTCTGGAGGATGAGCCAATACAGCACGGGAAGGAGGGCGAGCGCGAGGGCCACGGCCCGGGCGCGCGGGGAGCCCTTTCTCCGGGCCAGGAGGAACACGACGGCGACTCCCAGGATGGGCAACCCCTCGATCTTCGTGAGGGCGAGGATGGAGGCCGCGACCCCCACCGCCGGAAGCGCCCCTTCCTCTCCCTCCCTCCAGCGTTCGGCCTCGAGGAGAAGAAGCATGAAGGCCGCGACGAAGAAGAGGTCCGCCCCCCCGTGGACCGCGTTCAGGAGGAGGATAGGTGTCCCCGCGACGAGGCAGAACCGGCCGATCGGATTCCTTCCGCTCCCCTCGAACCGTTCCGCGCACAGGAGGAGGAAGGCCAGGAGCGCGATCGGCTTGAACAGGGCGATCATCCTCCAGCCCTCCCGGGGGTCCGCATCCAGGAAGGGCAGCTCGGCCAGGGGAAGGAGGGGGGGGTATCCGCGGTGGCCGGGGATCCACAGATTCTTTAGGGCCTCGAGATCCAGGGAGCGGTGGGTCTGGAAGACCTTCGCATGCGCCGCGAAGTTGAAGAGGGCGTCGCCATCGGGAAAGGGGGCAAGGAGGGCGATCGGCGCGACGATCAGGAAGAGGGCTGCGGCGAGGAGGGGGAGCGACCGCCCCGGCCCCGAGGGCCTCGCGGACCTCCGGTCCGCCGCACGACCTCGAAGAAGGAAGAACCCCGCGGGGCCGAGAAGGATCCAAGGACCCGCCAGCGTTTCGAGAGAAAGGGGGATCGACAGGAGATCGAAGAGGAGACTCTGGACGGTCACGACCCAGGGACCGAACAGGAGCGCTCGAGCGAGGCGGGCCCAGCCCCTGCGGTCCGGGGTGAGGAGCAGGGCGGCGATCCCCCCCGCCCCCAGGAGGAACCCGAGCGCCGCCGCCGTGCGGAGGAGGTTCATCTCCCCCCCTTCGAAGCCTCGCCGCCCGTTCGGAGCGAGGGTTCGGCGAAGACCTCGAACAGCTTCCCCCCGGACGTGGCCTCCCTGAACTCGAACCGGAACCCGGGAGGAGCCTCAGGGCTCGGCGCTCCGTGCACGAAGAGGAAGCGGGAGGCTCGCAGCGCCTCGACGAAGCGATCCTCCGAATAGAGCTTCTTCGAGGCCTCCAAGGATTCGAGGAATCTCTTCCCGACGACCGCGTGCTCTTCGGGCAGGGCCGCGATCGCCGCCCGGACGAGTTTCGGATCCAGAGCGAGCAGGCACCGGAAGGGTCTTCCGGAAAAGGCCAGTTCGTATGGCGGAGCCTTCGGGAATCCCGTCAGGACGAGGATGCCCGAAGGCCGCGGCAGGCGGGCTTCGAGGGCGGTCAGTTCGAGGAGGGTCCGGCGGGAGTCCTCCAAGCCGAAGCGACGGCCCCGTTCCGCCGCACTGAGAGAGGTCGAGCCCTCCCCCCCAAGGAACAGGAGGCCGATCGCGGCCTGTAAGAGGAACGCGCATCGGAGCAGGAACGAATCGAAAGGTTTCATCGCTCCGCCGGGAGGAGAACCTGGGGAGGGGACACGGGGGAAGGAGAAACAGGATAAACCCCGCGGGACCTCGGGTAACAGATGGGGGCCCCGCTTTCGAGGGCCGGGACTCCGCGGGGCCTCAGCTCCTGAGGAATTTCGCCGCGGCGGGGCCGAGGAGGGCGTCGTTGCCTCCCAGGTGGAGCACGCCCTCGAGTCTCCTCTCGTGGCGGCGGATGCGATCGGCCGGGAGGATTTCGAGCCGGGCGTCGAGGTAGCGATAGAGGGTCCTGCTGAGTTCGTCCTCCCCCCCCCACCGGAGGAGAAGCGAGAGCCATCCCCGGGCCGCATACGAATCCCCGCGCTCCAGGCTCCGCGCCGCGCGCCGGTGGGCGAGTCGGCGGAGCTTCGAAAGGGCGCCCGGCCCCTCGAGCCCGTTGCGTTCGGCCAGCAGGCGAGCCCGCATCGCCGCGTCGAGGTCTGCGGCCTCCACCCTTCCGGGATCCTCCGCGCTCCGGTCCCGGTAGAGGGTCCAGGCCCGTTCCGCCCACCCCGCCCGGAGCAGGAACTCGGCCTCGCCCTCGCGGCCCTGCGCCACGTAGGCGGGAATCGCGAGACCCAAGGACATGCCCAGGAGGAGGAAGCAGAAGGCCTGCAAGCGGGCGATACGCCGGACCCAACCCTCCAGGAACCCCCGGTCCTCGACCGCCTCGAGGAAAGCGGTCCTGGAGGCGAGCGAGGGATGGCGCAGTCCGGGCTTGTGCGAACTCGCGGGGAGGATCCTCTGGAGTTCCTGCAGGGCGTCGACCATGTCGGCGCGGCTCCCACAGAGGGCGGAACCATGGAGGTCGGCCTCGTGCTCGTAGGCGTGCGAGAGCCTGCGATAGAGCGGGAGCATCAGGAGTTCGATCGCGAGGAAGAGGACGAGGACCGCTTCCTCCCGTTCGAACCCCGTGCTTTCCAGGAGTCCTCCCTCGCCCGAGCCCCACCAGGAAAGGGCGGTCGCGGCCATCCAGGGAAAGATCAGGAAGAAGGAGATCTGCTTGAGGACATGCCTCCTCGACGCATGGGCCGCTTCATGCGCGAAGACCGCCAGGACCTGCCAGGGACGGAAGAACTCGAGGAGGAGATCCGTGAAGAAGAACCTCCGGGACCTGGAGAAGAGCCCGACCATCGCGGCGTTCAGACTCCGCAACCGCGTCGGAAGGACCCAGACCCCCTTGATCCTAAGTCCCGCCCTCCTCGCGAGTTCCCGGCAACCCTGGAGCAGCGTCGGGTCCTCCAGGGGACGCGCCCCGAAGATCTTCCCCATCCAGGCGGGGGTGACGATCGCGAGGACCAGGACCCCGAAGACAAGCCCGAGATCCCGAACGGCGTCGATCGTGTCGAAGGCCGCCCGGAAGACCGGCAGGATCCTGAGGAGGTCCTGCACGGCGAGGAGACACAGGATCGAGGGGAGGACGATCAGCGCGGCGCGGATCCGCGGTCCCGCCAGGCGCCCCCGCCCGAGCATCCTCAGCTCGCCGATCAGGAGGAGGATCTCGGACCAGATCCAGGGAGCGAAGAGGCAGATCTCGGACAGGGCCTCCCCGGGAGGACCGATCCGGAACCGGACGAAGGAGTCCCAGCGCCAGGCGAAGAGCCCGAGTCCGAAGATGAGCAGCGGACCCAGGCCGTAGACCCGGTGGAACAGCCTGAGGGCGAGCGGAGGGTTCTTCCCCTTCCCGAGGGCCCGGTTCCGGATCAGGATCTCGGCCTCGAAGGAGAGGAGGAAGGCGAGCACCGCGAGCGAGAGGAAGAACGGAGCCCGGATCCCGTCGCCGGGAATCGGTTCGGGGAGCGAGGTTCCCGCCAGGAGACGGAGGACCAAGGCGGCGAGGAAGGGAAGCGGGGAGATCACCCTCCCTCCTCCCCCGCCCGGGTCCCGAGGAAGAACCGGCCTGTGGCGACGAGGCGGGCCGGTCCGGTCATCGTGAGCATGCCCGCCTCGCTCCAGTGGAGACGGAGCCCGCCTCCGGGGAGGCGCACCGCGACCTCCTCTCCGACTTCCGCCCAGCCCGCATCCACGGCCGCGACGAGACAGGCGCAGGCTCCGGAGCCGCAGGCGAGGGTCCTCCCCGAACCGCGTTCCCAGGTCTCCTGGACCAATTCATCCCCCTCTCTCCGGAGAAAGGAGACGTTAACCCGGTCGGGGAAGCAGGGAGCCCTCTCGAGTTCCCGGCCGATCCGCGCGACGGCCTCGACCCCGATCGGATCGGTCCCGGGAACCAGCAGGACGAGGTGGGGGTTGCCGACCGAGAGGGCACGCCCCTCGAGACGCTCCTCACCCTTTCCCAGGTCGAGGGGGAGGGCGAGGCGCCAGGGCTCGGCCCCGCCCCCTCGAGGCCTCCCCCAGGGGACTCGCCCGGGAAGGAAGGGAATCGCCTCGGCCTCGAAACGGGGGACCCCCATCTCGACCGAGATCGTCCCCGACCGCCCCTCGAAGGCGAGCACCCGCGTCCTCGACATCCCGGCGTCGCTGCGGAGCACGAAGGCGTCCTCCGCGACGAGACGCCTGCGGTGGAGCCCGACGCAGCGAAGAGCGTTGCCGCAGGTCGCCCCCCGGGAGCCGTCGAGGTTGAACATGTGCATCCGCGCCTCTCCGGCGGGGTCCTCGATCAGGACCAGCCCGTCGCCCCCGACGCCGAACCTCCGATCCGCGATCGAACGCGCGAGCGAGGGAGCCTCGCGCAGGATCTCGACGGGATCGAGGCCCTCGCCCGCGGCCTCCTCGAGGTCGATGTAGACGTAGTCGTTCCCGCATCCCTCCATCTTCAGGAAGGGAAGGGAATCAGGCCGCGCGGCCTTTGCGGGTCCTCGGTCGGAAGAAGTCATCGGACTTGGGGCCCTTGGGCGGTCAAGCGACGCTTCCGATGATCCGCCAATGGACGCAGAACTGCAGCACGGCCGCATAGACCGCCAGGACGGGAAGGGTCCTCTCCCGGACCGCCATCATCGACATCAGACCCAGGAGGAGGAGCAGGGCCGGCAGCACGAGATTCCCCTCGAGGAACCCCACCCTGAGGACGTCCGCAAGGACCATGAGCTGGACCATCGCGACGATCGTCATGCAGACTCCGAAGGATCTCGCCCATTTCGGGTCGTCTCCGCGCCCCCGCCCCTCTTGCTTGGCGAACCGGAAGATCGAGACGAGGCCGACGAGGGCGAGGGTCCAGGCCGTGGCGTCCATCAGGCTGAGATTCATCGGTCTCCCTCCTCGAAACCGGATCGCGCGTCCCCGGGCGGAACGAGGCCCGGGGAGATCAGGGGAAAGGATACGACTTTCCCTCGATCGGGACCTGCACATCTCCGAATCCGGCCTTTCGGAGAGCCGAAGCCAGGGACTCCGAGGGGCCGGGCTCCCCGTGCAGGACCCAGACCTTGCGCGTCCCCCGCGCGAGATGGCGCAAGCCCTCGACCAGCTCCTTCTCGTCGGCGTGGGCGGAAAGGCCGTTCATCTTCCGGATCCGGCAGCGGACGGTCCGTTCCTCTCCGAGAAGGCGCACCCGGGGCCTCCCCTCGAGCAGGCGCCGTCCCAGGGTGTGCGGAGCCATCCACCCCACGAGGAGCACGCAATCCTCCGGCCTCTCGAGGCTCTGGAGGAGGTGATGCCGGATCCTGCCGTTCTCGCACATCCCCGAGGCCGAGAGGATGATGCAGGGTTCCCGCGTCCGGTTCAGCGCCTTGCTCTCCTCCACCGAGTGCGTGAATCGGATCCCCCGCCCGCTGAAGAGCGACCTCCCCGAGGCGATTTCGGCGGCCGCCACCTCGTCGAAGATCTCGGGATGGCGCTCGAGCACGAGGGTCGCCTCGCGGGCCAGGGGGGAATCGACGACGACCGGGAGACGGTCGATCCCTCCGGAATCGAGGAGCCTCCCGAGCACATAGAGAAGGTTCTGCGTCCGGCCGACGGCGAAGGAGGGGATCAGGATCCGGCCCCCGTCCCTCTGTTCCTCCTCGATGATCGCGGCCAGGTCGGTCTCGAGATCGGGGCGGGGTTTGTGCCTCCTCCCCCCGTAGGTGGACTCGGTCAGGAGGACGTCGACCGGCGGCATCCGGTCCGGATCCCGGAGGACCGGCATGTCCTTCCTCCCGAAATCCCCGGTGAATCCGAGGCGGATCCGATCCCCGGCCCCGCCGAGACTCAGGTGGACCTGGGCCGAACCCGGGATGTGCCCGGCGTCCAGGAAGACGAGTTCCAGGTCCTCGTCGAGTTTCGCCGGAGTCCGGTAGGGAATCCCGTGCAGGCGCTTCGAGGCCCTCTCGGCGTCGGCGATCGTGTAGAGGGGCTCCGCCGGCGGCTCCCCCCGCCTCCTGCGCTTCTCGTTCCACCAGAACGCGTCCTGCTCGTGAATGGCCCCCGAATCCCTCAACAGGACCGTCGCGAGGTCGCGCGTGGCCTCCGTGCACCAGATCCGCCCCTTGAAGCCCTCCCGCACGAGGATCGGGAGGGTTCCCGAATGGTCGATGTGGGCGTGGGAGAGGATCACGTGGTCGATCCTCCGGGGATCGAAGGGGAGCCTGCGGTTGGCCTTCTCCGCCTCGGCCCGCCGCCCCTGGACGAGTCCGCAGTCGAGGAGGATGCGCCGGCCCCGCCATTCGAGGAGGTGCTTGCTCCCGGTCACGTTCCGGACCGCCCCGAAGAACCGGATCCGCCCGTTTTCCGCGGGCGCCTTTCCGCCGGAGGCCATCCTCCGGCCTACTTCTCGACCCGGACGGTCCGCATCCTGAGACTCAGGGGGGAGAGCAGCAGGCTGAAGAGCCCGTCCAGGAAGGTCGTCTCGGTCGTCACCCGGTAGCTCGTGGCCGTCCCCGCCAGACTGTCGGAGTCGAAGGTGTGGACCGGGAGGAGACCCCAGAGCAGGTACCAGGCCTTGGCCTCGACGACCTCGGTCCCAGCCGCCCCTCCGCCGACCGTATGGGTCTGGACCATGCAGGAGGGAAGGGACAGCAGGAGGCAGAGGGTCAAGACCCGAAACGGCTTCGAACGACTCGGCGTATTCATCGGTTTTCCCTTCATCTCCTTTCCTGCATCATTCCTCCATGGAAGGCCGCCCGCTAGAATCCTCCGCTTTTCCTTCTGCGGCCCGGCCCCGCCGGGTTCGGGCGGAAGGGCCCGGACCGGAGGGGGCCGAAAGGAGGCTCCTTGGAACCTAGCGGAAAGATCCGCGGCGAAGGGCTCACCTACGACGACGTCCTGGTCGTCCCCCGCCTTGCCGAATGTCTGCCGCGGGACGTCGATACCGGCACCCGGCTCACGCCCGGGATCGAACTCAGGATCCCCCTGGTCTCCGCCGCCATGGACACGGTCACGGAGGCCCGCCTCGCCATCGCCCTCGCGCAGGAGGGGGGGATCGGGATCATCCACAAGAATCTCGACCTGGACCGCCAGGTCGCCGAGGTCGACCGGGTCAAGCGTTCGGCCAACGGAGTCATCCTCGACCCCGTGACCCTCAAGCCCGATGCGACGGCCGGCCAGGCGAAGAAGCTGATGCGGGAGCATCGGATCTCCGGTCTGCCCGTCGTCGAGGACGGCGGCCGCGTCGTGGGCATCCTGACCGCCCGCGACCTGCGGTTCCAGACGGGTTCGGAGACCAGCGTCTCGGACCTGATGACCCGGGAGGTCGTGACCGCCGCCAAGGGGACGACCCTCGACGAGGCCCGAAACCTGCTCCATCAGCACAAGATCGAAAAACTCGTGCTCCTGGACGAGGACGGCGGGCTCGCGGGATTGATCACGATCAAGGACATCAACCTGACCGAGACCTATCCGAACGCCTGCCGCGACGACAGGGGAAGGCTCCGCGTCGGCGCCGCGGTCGGGGTCAACGATTTCGACCGTGTCGAGGCCATGATCGGAGCCGGGGTGGACGTCATCGTCGTCGACACGGCCCACGGCCACAGCCGCAACGTCCTCGACACCCTGCGCGCGATCAAGCGGGACTTCGAGATCGAGGTCGTGGCCGGGAACGTCGCGACCCCCGAGGCCGTCAAGGACCTCGTGGAGGCCGGCGCCGACGCGGTCAAGGTCGGCATCGGACCTGGGTCGATCTGCACGACCCGCATCATCGCCGGAATCGGGGTCCCCCAACTGACCGCGGTCCTGGAATGCGCTCGGGAAGCCCGGAAGACCGGAACTCCGATCATCGCCGACGGAGGCATCCGGCAGAGCGGGGACGCCGTCAAGGCCCTCGTCGCCGGAGCCTCCTGCGTGATGCTCGGCAGTCTTTTCGCCGGACTCGAGGAGTCCCCGGGCGAGCTGGTCCACTACCAGGGACGCACCTTCAAGGCCGTCCGCGGCATGGGGAGCCTCGGGGCCATGGTCCACGGGAGCAAGGATCGATACGCCCAGGGAGACGTCGAGGAGCGGGAGAAGCTCGTCCCCGAGGGAGTCGAGGGCATGGTCCCCTACAAGGGCCGTCTCTCCGATTACGTCTACCAGTTCGTCGGAGGTCTCCGCAGCGGCATGGGCTACTGCGGCGTCGATACGATCCCCGAACTCCAGGAGAAGGCCTCGTTCTACCGGATCTCCCCCGCGGCGATGCGGGAATCGCATCCCCACGACATCATGATCACGAAGGAAGCCCCGAACTACCTCGGGAAGGACCTCTGAGACGGGGCGCCGGACCCGGACCGCACATGCCCGAAATCTCTTCGAACCCCCAGGCCCGCCGTCATCGCGGCGTCCTCATCGTCGACTTCGGAACCCAGTACTGCCAGCTCATCGCCCGCCGGGTCCGCGAACTCGGCGTCTATTCCTCGATCACGATCCCCGAAAAGGTCGAGGAGGCCCTCGACGAAGGAGACTTCGGCGCCCTGATCCTGTCCGGGGGGCCGAGGTCCGTCTACGAGGAAGGAGCGCCCTCCGTCCCCCCCGGGGTCCTCGAACGCGGGCTCCCGATCCTCGGCATCTGTTACGGGATGCAATGGATCAGCCGGGTCCTCGGCGGAGAGGTCGCGCCGGGAACGGACGCCGCGGGCCGGGAATACGGTCACGCCGTTCTCGAACTCGCGGAAACACCGGGCCCCCTTTTCGACGGGATCGAGAAGCGGACGAGGGTCTGGATGAGTCACGGGGACGAGGTCAAGGCCCTGCCGCCCGGCTTCGAGGTCTCCGGCTCGACGAAGACCTGCCCCCTCGCCGCCGCCCGGCACCCACGGAAGCGGATCTTCCTCCTCCAGTTCCACCCGGAAGTCAGCCACAGCGTGGACGGGCACACGATCCTCCGGAACTTCCTCTTCGAGGGCGCGGGCCTCGCCGCCGACTGGAGCGCCGGTTCCCTGGCCGAGGAGAAGATCGAAGCCCTCGTCCGGCAGATCGGAACGGAAGGTGAGGTCGTTCTCGGTCTTTCGGGAGGGGTCGATTCCTCCGTCGCGGCCGTTCTGATCCACAAGGCCATCGGCAGGCGCCTCCACTGCGTCTTCGTCGACAACGGTCTTCTCCGCGCCGGGGAGCGGGAGGCCGTGGAGGCCCTCTTCGCGGCCAACTTCCAGATGGACCTGCACGTCGTCGACGCCTCGTCCCGGTTCCTCGAGGCCCTGAAAGGCGTCGAGGACCCCGAGGCGAAACGAAAGATCATCGGCGGGGTCTTCATCGAGGTCTTCCGTGAGGCGGCCGCCGGATTCCGGTCGGCCCGCTTCCTCGGCCAGGGGACCCTCTACCCCGACGTCATCGAATCGGTCGCCGCGCACGGCGGATCGACCTCGGTCATCAAGTCCCACCACAACGTCGGCGGCCTTCCCGAGGACCTCGACCTGGAACTCGTCGAACCCCTGAGGGACCTCTTCAAGGACGAGGTCCGGGCGGTGGGGCGGAGCCTCGGACTTCCTCCCGAGGTCATCGACCGCCAACCCTTCCCCGGCCCCGGACTGGCCGTGCGGATCCTGGGCGAGGTCACGGCCGAGCGATGCGAGACCCTCCGGGCCGCGGACCACATCGTGACCAGCGAGATCGAGGCCTCTGGAAGGCACAAGCACCTCTGGCAGTACTTCGCGGTCCTCCTCCCGGTCCGGAGCGTCGGGGTCATGGGGGACGCCCGGACCTACGAGAATCCGATCGTCCTCAGGATCGTGGAGAGCCGGGACGCGATGACCGCGGACTGGGCCCTCCTTCCCGAGGACTGCCTCCGCCGCATCAGCAACCGGATCATCAACGAGGTCCCCGGCGTCAACCGGGTCGTCCTGGACGTCACGAGCAAACCGCCCGGGACGATCGAGTGGGAATGATGGAACCGTCCCTCGAACTCGCGCACGTCACGAAGCGTTTCGGCGACTTCACGGCCGTCGACGATCTCTCGATGACGGTCCCGAAGGGCTGCATCTACGGCTTCCTGGGCCCCAACGGATCCGGGAAGACGACGACGATGCGCATGATCATGAGCATCTTCTACCAGGACGAGGGGACCATCCGCATCCTCGGCCACGACCGGGCGGAGGAGGTCAAGGACCGCCTGGGCTACCTCCCCGAGGAGAAGGGCCTCTACAAGAAGATGAAAGTCGGGGAGATCGTCGCCTACTTCGGGATGCTGAAGGGCCTCGACAAGCGGGAGGCATGGACGCGAGCCCGGGACCTCCTGCAACGCTACGGCCTCGGAGAGTGGATCGACAAGCGCTGCGAATCCCTTTCGAAGGGAATGGGACAGAAGGTCCAGCTCCTCGGGACCCTGATCCACGACCCCGAACTCGTGATCCTCGACGAGCCCTTCTCCGGCCTCGATCCGATCAACATGGAGACGATGCGGAACACGATCCGCGATCTCGGACGCGAAGGGCGGACCGTCCTCTTCTCGACACACGTCATGGCCCAGGCCGAGGAACTCTGCGATTACATCACCCTGATCTACAAGGGGAAGGTCCGTCTCTCGGGGACGCTGAGCGAGGTCCGGAGCGGAGGAGGCAGGGGGGCGATCCGGCTCGACTACGAGGGGGACGGTTCGATCCTCGCCGGCCACCCCTCGATCGAGCGGCTGAACGACGCCGGCAAGACCGCGGAGATCATCCTGAAGGAGGACGCCGACCCGCAGGACTTCCTCGCGGACATCTGCGGGAAGCTCAGGATCCGGAGGTTCGACCTTCGGGATCCCTCCCTCCATGAAATCTACGTCCGGACGATCGGGGCCGAAGAGGGCCGGGAGGTCTCCCATGTCTAGGACCTGGCTCGTCGCGCGGCGGGAGGTCGTGGAGAACGTCCGCACGAAGACCTTCTGGATCGGCATCCTCAGCTTTCCGGTCATCCTCGCCCTCAGCATCCTGATCCCCACCTGGCTCCAGTCGCGGATCGACGTCCGTCCTTTCGGGGTCGAGGACCGCTCGGGCTGGCTGCTGAAGGAACTCAAGGCTTCCTGGAGCCTGCCCGACCTCCCGAAGCTCGCGGCCGCTCTGCGGGGGGAGGAGGACGCCCCGCCTCTCCCGGCCTCCGGCCTTCCCGCCTGCCTTCGCGAGGGGGGCAGGCTCAAGGCGGCCCTGCGCGCCCTCGACGGAGACCGGCTGCAAGCCTTCCTGGGGAGCCTCCCCCTCCTCGCGGGACTCTCTTCGGACGAGTTCTCCGAGGGACTCGGGAAGGGCGCGGCCGGGGCCGCCCTCGGGGGCTTCCCCCTGCCCGAGAGCCTGAAGCGGGAGGCGCGCGCCTTCCACCGGGAGGTCCTCGAACTCAGGACATGGTGGAAGGGCCTTCCCAAGGAGGAGGCCGAGCCCTTTCGCGGTCCGGACGGTTTCGGCCGCTACCGGCTCGAGGCGGAGGCCCCCGAGAAGGAGCTCAAGGAGATGCTCGCCCGAGGGGAGCTCTTCGCCTATTTCGTGATCAACGAGGATCCCGTCGAGGGCTCGAAGGGCGCGGAATACTTCTCGAAGAACCTGACGGACACGAAGCTCCGGGAGTGGATGACCCGCCAGGTCTCCCGGATCGTCCGCGCCCGGCGCGTGGCCAAACTGCGCCTGACCCCCGAGAAGGCGGAATGGTTGAACCGGCCCTTCCGGTTCGCCTCGAGGACTCTCGACGCCTCGGGCAAGGAATCGAAGGTCGAGAAGAGCGACGTCGTCCTGAAATGGGCGCCGATGGTCTTCGTCTACCTCCTCTGGATCTCCGTCTTCATCCTCGCCCAGATGCTTCTGACGAACACGATCGAGGAGAAGTCCAACCGCATCATCGAGGTGCTCCTCTCCTCGGTCTCCCCCAGACAGTTGATGACCGGCAAGATCTTCGGCATCGCGATCACCGGCCTCATGATGGTCGGTTCCTGGGCGCTCTTCTTCATCCTCGGCGTCGAGATCCTGCCCCTTCTCTTCCCGGAGGCCTCTAGGATCATCTCCGAGTTCGAACTCGCCCGCATCCTGGCCGAGCCGATCTATCTCCTGTCCTTCTTCGGCTATTTCCTGGCGGGCTACCTCCTGTTCGCGTCCCTGCTCGCGGGGATCGGTTCGGTCTGCAATTCGCTGAAGGAGGCGCAGAACCTCCAGCAGCCCGTCATGATCCTCCTCCTCGTCCCCCTCTTCGCGATGATGCCCGTGGCCTCCGACCCGAACGGCACCCTGGCGAGGGTCCTCTCCTTCATCCCCCCCTTCACTCCCTTCGTCATGATGAACCGCGCCGGCGGTCCCCCCGAGACCTGGGAGTACCTCGCGACCGGGGTCCTGCTCGCCCTCACCGTCTTCCTGACCTTCCGCGGGGCCGCGAAGGTCTTCCGCGTCGGCATCCTGATGACCGGCAAGCCGCCGAGGATCCGGGAGATCCTGCGCTGGCTCGGGGCTCCGACGGGCTCGATCCCCAAGCGCGGGGACTGAACCCGAGGACCGGGAGCGGATTCAGGACCTCTTGCGGAGGAAAAGGTGGCCGGGGACGGTGTTCCATCCGTTCCTCGGAACGCCGGTCATCGGATAGGGGGCGAAGCGGACCGCCCTCTCCGACTCTTCCCACCGGTCGGGGACCGGAAGGGTCGCGAAGAGTTCCGGGATGCCGGGCACGAGTTCGAACCCCGCCCTTCCGAAGAGTTCCAGCCACCAGGAGGTTTCCTGGATCGTGATGTGCCCCTCGCTGATCGTGTCCTTCGCGATCACGCAGGAGATGTTCCGGACTCCTAGCCTCTCGAGTTCCCGGGGGAAACCCTCCAGCTCATCGACGGGGACGTGCTCCAGGACGTCGTAGGAGATCAGGGTCGTGAACCCGTCCTCCCGGGAGAACGGGATGTGGTCCACCGACCCGATGCGGAGGTAGGGGCGGACCGGGTCGAAGCAGACGTCCTTCAATTCTGGGCAGAGATCGAAGCCCCAGGCGTCCACCCCCGCCTGGCGGAAGGCCAGCACCTCCCCGCCCGCCGAGCAGCCCGCGTCCAGCACCTTCCCGAGTTCCCCGAAGACCCTGTGCGTGATCCAGACCCGGAAGAGGGAGATGACGCGGTTGAAAGGATGGAGGTTCGTGTAGTTGCTCTTCACGGGGTAGTGAGCCCCGTAGAACTCCCGGAGCCGGCGCTTCTCCTCCAGGCTCAGCGGGCGGTTCCGGAGACGGTCCCAGTCCGGGGACTCCGGCTCCGGGTGCTCCGTCTCCGGGAACGGAGCGGCGGCGCTTCGAGCGGGCGGAATCTCCGCTTCCAGGATCTCGGAGGGGGGCGTCATACCCATTCCATCGGAAGTTCCCGACCACCGCTAAAGCGAAAGGGTCGCGGAATATTCGGGAGGGAGCATGGCCGAGGGATCGGGGGCTCCCGCCTCGCGCCAGGCCTCGTATTCCAGGCGGGCCAGCTTCTCGCGGAGGGTCTCAAGGACCCGGGGAACGGGCTCCCCGGCCTCGACCCGGTAAGGCTCGCCGAGGGCGATCCTCACCTTCGCAAACGGCTTCGGGATCACGTATCGATCCCAGGATTTCGCCCTCCAGCACGGCCAGGCCCCGACCCCCACCGGCACGAGGAGTCGGTCCGACTCCCGCGCGAGCAAAAGGGCTCCCTTCTGGAGCCGCCCCTCGGGCCCTCTCGGTCCGTCCGGCGTGAGGGCCAGGGCGGGGACTCCGGATCTCGTCATCTCGAGAAGGGCCTGCACGCCTCCCCTCGTCGTCGACCCCCGGAAGCAGAGATACCCGAGGCGCTGCACGACCTGCGCCATGATCTCCCCGTCCCGGTGCCGGCTGACCATGAGGCCCACCTTCCTGCCCCGCCACGCCCAGGCCATCGGGAGCCCTCTCCCATGCAGGAAAACGCCGAGAAGGGGGCGGCTCTCCTCGAGCAACGAGTCGATCCGCTCACTCCGGAGGATCTTCATCCTCCAAGTGCGGGCGAGCCCCTTCAGGACCGGAAGGCCCAATCGGGCGATCCAGGCGGCTTTCCTCTTGTCGTCCAAGGTCTTCGTGATCGGAATCGTCGCCGTAGACCCTTCGGTCCCAGGCGACCAGGCGGCGGTCCACTTCGCGGTCCCGGATTCCGCGGGCGCGAAGCACGAAGAACACCAGGGGAGCGGCGAGGAGCAGGAGGATAGAGAAGCAATTCCCCGAGAGGAAGTCGAGGAAACCGAGGCCGCTGCGCATCCTCCTCTCCCACTCCTCCTGCAGTCTCGTGAAGGAATCCCATTTCAAGCGGGCCAGACCTCCGTCGAGGCTGTCGACCTCCCCCCCGAGGAAGAGCCTCGAGGCCTCCAGGACGGTCCCCAGGCCGTAGAGACGGCAGAGGAACGAGACGAAGGAGGCGCTCTGGGCATAGGCCGCCCGGACGTCTTCCGCGCGCTCCGGAAGGCGGTCCCGGAGTTCGAGCCAGGAGACGAACCGCCCCTTCGCGGTTCTCGAGGCGAGGATCTCCGCCTGGTTCGAGAAAACGGGGGCGCCGGAGATCTCCTGCGCGATCCCCTCGTGGAGCCAGAGCGGGAGGACCCTCCCCTTCCCCCCCCTCTCCTCGAGCGCGAAGAGGCAGAGGTGGACGAACTCGTGCTGGAGGACCGTCCGGAAGTCTCCGGGGGGATCGGGACGCAGGCGGTCGGTCCGCAGCCAGACCTCGTTCTTCCGTTTCCACGCGAGGGCGACCGTCCAGGGACGGAACGAGGCCGCGAGCCTCGGATCCAGCTCCGCCTCGGAATCCGCGAGGACCACTCGGACTCCCTCGGGAGCCCGGATCCCCAACCTGGCCTCGACGATCCGGAGGGAGCGGGACGCCTCCCGGGTCCATCCCGAATGCGGCGTCCCCCCGGCGCCCCCGGCCTTCTCGATCCGGATCCGCGAGGGATCCCCATCCCGTTCCTCGCAGGCCCCGCATAGCAGGAGAGGAAGCAGGACCCCTCCGAAAACGTGCAAGATTCGGCGATTCACGACGTCCGACACCTTCCGCCGGAGGCTCCTTCGGAGGACCCCCGCAAGGAGAGTAGGATGCCGGCCTGCCCCTATCCAACAAGGAGTCCGGGAATCGACGCTTCCCGGGATTCCGGGCCCCGACAAGCGAGGATGCATCGATGCGAAACCCCGATTCCGTCCCCCCCTCCGGATCGAAGCGGTTCCCCCGCGCCCCCCTGTGGCTGGGGATCCTCTCCGCCTTCGCGATCCTGCTTTCCGGCAGGGCGGGAGGCCTCTTCGCCGCGCCCCAGAAGGAGATCGTGAAAGGAGAAAGCTCCGTCGCCATCGTCAGCTTCGCCACGCTCGGCTACATGGCCCCCGGCGCTTCCCAGATGAACAAGATCCCGGCGGAGAACCTCTCCGAGATCCGTCTCCTCCAGGGAAAGGACGAGCGTGACTTCTGGGTCGAACTCTTCTTCCACAACGACGACTACGTCCTCCAGAAGGTCCACAACCTGACCTTCTTCCAGAAGGACGGGTCCGTCCCCCTGGGAAAGGTGCGCATCCTCCTGGGAAACCGGAAAGCCATCCGCTTCCCCCTGGTCTACTGACGCGGAGGATCGGGGCGCGGTCCTCAGCCCAGGAGAGGCAGGCTCTCGAAGGTCCCGCCCAGGACCTTCCGGGAATCGAGACCCAGCCAGTCCCCGCAGAGCGTCGCGTAGACCCCTCGGAAGTCGGTCGTGAAGCGGAGATCCCCCTTGTCGAGATCCGTGAGGCTGGGATACCGCCCGTGCAGACCGCCCCGAACCCTCGTTCCCAGGAGGAAGGCGGTGCCCGCGCAGCCGTGGTCGGTCCCGTTGCTCCGATTCTCACGGGCTCTCCTGCCGAACTCGCTGAAGCCGAAGAGGACGACGCGGTCGGCCGCCCCGTTCCGTTCGAGATCCTTCTGGAACGCGGTCAAGGCCTGGTCCAGTTGCCGGAGCAGGTTCCCGTGACGGTTCGGCTGGTTGACGTGCGTGTCGAAGCCGTTGTGGTAGGTGTAGAAGACCCGGGAACCGATTCCTCCGCCGATCAGCGCGGCGACATTCCGGAGGGACCGACCGATCGGGGTCTGCGGATACCGGACCGGAGTCCGATAGGACGCGACCGCCTTCCGGATCTCCGCCGAGGTGTCCACCGCCTCCCCGGCGGTCCTTCGAAGACGAGCGAGGATCGGATTCCCCGCGGTCTTCGCGGCGGCCACCATCTCGGAAAAGGCTCGCGTCTCCTTCTCGGTCCCCCGATAGCGGTAGGTCTCCGGGTTCAGGAAGGAGATCGGCTTGGATCGCCGGCCGTTCATCGCGAGGGGGACCTTGGCCGCGAGGTTGACGCCGAGGTCGGCCCGGGGACCCGTCCCGGCGGCGATCTCGTCCAGGGCCCGCCCCAGCCATCCATAGCGCAGATCCCGCGCGGTCGGATCCGCCGCGTGCCAGATGTCCATCGACTTGAAATGCGAGCGGTTCGGGTTCGGATACCCGATCCCCCGGATCCAGGCCATCCGCCCCCCGCGGACCAACTCCGCGCACCCGCCGAGGGCGGGATGCAGCCCGAAACCATCCCCCAGGTCGTGGATCTCCTTCGAAGGCAGTCCCAGGACCTTCCGGAGTTTCCGGTATTCGGGGTCACGGTGCGGAACGACCGTGTTGAGTCCGTCGTTGCCCCCCGACATCTGGAGGACGACGAGGATCCTGTCCTTCTCCCCGACCGGACCTTCCCCTCCGAATCCGGGAAGGCCCGTCCGACCTCTCCCGAGCATCCAAGTTCCGAGGCCCGCGATTCCGAGCCCGAGAAAATCCCTGCGATTCGTTCTTTCCGTCATCATCGTGCTCCCGCCGTCTTGGTTTTCCGTCCTTCTCCGTCGCCCTCCACGCCGAATCCTCTCCGCCGCCGGTTCAGCACAACTGGAACTCCGGAGCGCTGCAGAGGAGGTGGAGGAGTTCCCGGAGCTTCCGCTCGGCCTCTCCATGCAGGAGGCGCCCGGGTTCGATCGGACCCTCCCCGCCGACCGCCTCGCGCAGGACTCGGAGCAGACGGGCTCTGGCCCCACGATCCAGGGGAACGGCCAGGATCCGCTCCGAGAGCCCGTCGAGGACGCGCTCGGGGGATCCGCCGCCGGCTTGGAGAACGAGTCCGGCCGCGCTGAAACCCGGATCCCAGGAGGCGATCGCCCGCCGGAAGAACCCGCGATCCCTCCCCCGCGCCTGCCGGCGGATCCGCTCCTTCCATCCTCCCCCGAGGTCGGCCGTCAACAGGACGTCGCAGGCGTTGGCCCGGGCGAGGAGGTTCGCGGTCGTGATCCAGGCGAGTCCCCCCTCCCAGCCCTTCACGTTCGGAGGAGCCATCAGCTCCTGGCCGAGCTGCCCCGCGAGACCGACAAGCAACGCGCCCGGCGGCGGGTTCATTCCGAAGATCTTGACGGTCGAGACGAGGAGCATGATCGGGCTCTTGACCTTCGTGCCCACGGACTTCTCGGAGTAGAACGCACGGCTCAGGAAGATCCGGCGGAGAAGGGGTTTGATCTCGTAGTCGCAGGCCCTGAAGGTCTCCCCCAGTTCCCGCAACAGGTCGGGCTCGGGGTTCTCGTAGCCGAAGAAGGCGAAGATCTTCCCCGCGACCCATGGCGCGCAGGCCGGATGCTCGAGCAGGAGTTCGCAGACGTCGTCGCCGTCGAAACGCCCGGTCTTGCCGAAGATCGTCTTCATCCCGTCGTCGTGCTGGCGGCGGTTGAAGACGAAGACGTTCCGCCTCCGGTCGAAGGTGTATCCCGTGAAGGCCCGGGCGGCCTCCTTGATGTCCTTCTCGGTGTACCGCCCGAGCCCCAGGGTGAAGAGCTCCATGACCTCGCGGGCATAGTTCTCGTTCGGCCTCCCCTTGCGGTTCCGGTTGTTGTCCAGGTATTCGAGCATCGCCGGATCCCGGGTGATCGCATGCAGCATCTCCCGGAAGTTCCCCGTCGCATGCTCGCGCAAGGTCCTGTTCTGCTGGAGCATGTTCCAGGCGTTGCGCACGTCCCGATAGCTGGACGTGAAGTGGCCGTGCCAGAACAGGGTCATCTTCTCCTCGAGGGGTCTCCGCGACCGGAGCATGCGGTCCACCCACCAGGATCGGACGACCCGGAACCGCCGCGCGTCCTCCCTGCGCCGCTCGTTCCGGAGCTTCCGGCGTTCCTCCTCGCTCATCCGGGCGAAGACCTCCCGCCGCACGAGAGGCATCGGGAGGATTCCGCATTCGGGAACGACCGCCGGCCGGCCCTCGTAGTCCACGATCCAGGAGACCGCGCCCTCGAGCCCCCTGCGATACAGGCGCATGACCTCCTCGGCCGTGCCCCCGAAACCCGCGCGGAGGAGGAGATGCCGGGCCTTCGCGGGCGTCCATTCCTCCTTCGGGAGCGGGGCGAGCGAGGATCCCCCCTGCCGGACTCCGAGGGCCGGAAGGACCCCGCCGAGACAAAGGAACCCGAGAACCAGGGAGAATCCGCGCATCGCCTTCATCGCAACCTCCGATCGACCATTTCTAACGATCCCGCGATCCCTTTGCAGAGGAGGCCTGTCTCTCCTTTGTAAGACCTCCCCCTCGATCCCGGTCCCCATCCGGACCCGGACCCGACCGGGCCGGACTCCGTCGAGGGATTCCCCGGTTTCGGAGGACGGCCGCATCCGATTCCCTCCCGGTCCCGCCCCGAGGCCCGCGGCGGGAACCCCCGATCCCGCCGGAAGGAGAAAGGCGAGGCGGGACATTGCCCCCTCGAGGGTCCAGATCCCCGGGCCCGCTCTCCGAAACAGGAAGGGGGAAGGCCCGAACCGGCCCGGAATCCTCGGGTCCGCGCGTGAAGAACGCGGACTTGGAGGACTTCCGCGCCGCACCGGGCACGAAAGGGGGAAGCATGGGAGATTCCTGTCCGGCTCTGGCCGAACCGCCCCGGACCCTGCTGACGGTCCGGGAGGTTCGGAAGATCTTCCAGGTGTCGCGAAGCACGGTCTATCGCTGGATCGAGCGGGGGAGGCTCGTGAAGGCGGGCCGGGTCCATGCCTTCGAGGACTACCGGAAGCAGAAGGTCGTCCTGCTCGAACCTGTCGACGAGGATCTCCGCGAGGAGATCCACCGCTGGATCGCCCGCAGGAGCCCGCGAAGGAAGACCCCGCTCCTCCTCGTCCAGCGCCTGGCTCATGAAACGATCGAGAATCTCTCCCTCGGGGAGGAGGAGAAACGGGACGACGAGGTCGCATCCCTGACCCGGGAACTCCATCGCCTGGTTTCGGTCCTGACCGAGGAGCGGGAGTCGAGGGACCATATGCTGGCGGAGATCGAACAGGCCGCCCGGGAACTCAAGGAAGGAAAGGAGCAGGCCTTCGCCCCGATCCTCGAGGCCCTCAAGACCATGAGGGAGGAGCCGGAGGAATCCGATTCCCCGGAAACGCCGGAGGAGATCGAGGCTTCGGAAACCCCGGAGGAGATCGAGGCTACGGAAACCCCGGAGGGAATCGAGGCTACGGAAGCTCTGGAGGAGGAGGAAGCCGGGGAAACCATCGAGGACATCCAGGAACTCGAGATCCTCGAGGACCCCGCATCCGAGGGGATCGAGACGAACCCGGTCGAGGGGATCGAAGAGGAGGATCTCGAACCCCCGGAGGCTCCGCCGACGATGCTTCCCGAGGGAGCGGAACTCGAAATCGAAGAGGAACTCGAGATCGCCGGGGATCCGGATCCGGTGGAGACCGAGGAAGCCGAGCCGGATGTCGTCGAACTCGGCGCGGAGGATCTTCCCGATTGGTTGTCCGACCCCGACTCCGAGTCCCCGGCCGAGGATGCGGCCGAGGCGCTCGAGGAGAATGAGGGAGTCGAGGAGACTGAAGGGATCGAGGAGGAAGAGGGAATCGAAGTCGACCTATCGGAAGAGGAGGAAAAAGGAGGGGAGACCCCGCCTCCGGATCTCGAGATGACGGCCGCCGAACTCCCCGAGTGGTTGTCGGACGGGGAGGAGGAGAAGCCGGAGACCGAAGACGAAGGCGGCGAGGAGGAACAGGCGGACGCCCGCGAGGCGGAGGACGGCCCCGCCGGCGAGACGGAGGATGAACCTGTCGTCGAGACGGAGGACGGCCCCGCCGGCGAGACGGAGGACGGCCCCGGGGATCCGGAAGCGGAAACCCAGGAAGAAGAGGTGAAGGATCCCCCTCCCGATGCCGAACCTGCGGATGTTTCGAAGCCGGACAGCGTTCTCTCCAACGCCCTGCCCGCGCTCAGCGATCTCGAGCACGGCCTCCAGGAGGGCCTGCTCGGGGTCCGTCAGTCCGTATCCGAGGTGCGGGACGAACTTCGCGGCCTCCAGGAACCCGCGGCCCAGATCGCCGCGAACGCCCATGTCGTCGCCGAACAGTTCAGCCGCCTGGTCTCGAATTCCGGAGAAACGAAGGATGCGGTCTCCCGTCTCGGAGCGCGCCTCGAGTCCCTCCCCGGGGAGGGGTCCGCGGGTTCGCCCCTCCTGACGATCGGCCTCGGCAGCCTTCTCGTGACCTGGCTCGTCACGGCCCTCGTACGCCCGCCCCTCGGGCATCCGAGTTCCTACCTGCTCTTCCTCGCGAACCTTTTTGCCTGCGTCCTGCTCTGGTTCGGACGCCGCAAACCCCGGCCCGGAAAAAGCTGACTCGCCTTCGAAGCCCGGCTCCGAACGGCGGCCGCCTTCAACGAGGGGGGGTGACCAGGTTCACGAGGAGCCGCGCCGCGCCCGGGTGGAGGACGAAGAGCTGGCGATGGAGGACCAGGGCGCAGTAGACGTAGCTGCCCTTCCCGTACCTCGCGAAGAGGAGGGCGCCCCGCTGCGGCCGGAAGTCCTCGCCCTCTTTGGCGTCCCGGAAGGCGGGAATCTCGGGAACGGCCAGCTCCCGGATCTCCAGGCATTCCTCGTAGCGGGAATCGTAAGAACCCATCTCGGGGAAATAGAGACCGCGGTCCTGCACCCAACCGTCCCAATCCGAGGGACGGATCCGGTTCGGATGGTTCAGGAGAGGATGCCGGGGCTTCAGGATCCGCACGGGCGCATCCTCACGGGTCACGCGTTCCCGGCCGAGTTTCAACGGATACGGGGCCAGCCGCACCCCGATACTTTCCCGGTTGAACTCCCGGTCCTTGTGGTAGAGGACCACGAGGCGCCCCCCGTTCGCGACGAAGTCGAGGAGCCTCGGAACCTGCCGCCTCAGGTCCGGCCTCCAGAGGAGGGCGCGGCTGTCCACGAGAATCGTCCGGAGGGAACGCAACTCCTCCCGCACGAGACTCCGCGCGTCGAGCGCGCGAACCGCCACCCCGAGGGACCGGAGACTCTCCTCGACGGTCCGATCGGGCCCCCTCACGATCCCCAGGCGCAGGCCCTCGGGGATCCGGATCCGGATCGGATGGAAGGCCGCCCGGCAAGCGGCCAGCGCTCCGCCGTCCGGATCCCTGAGTTCGAAGCGCGCGATCCAGGGCGGCGAGCCCGCGGCGCGCGCCGGGGGGACGGAGAGCCTCAACCCGAGCAGCCGGGAATCGAGACCGCCGGGCATCCGGATCTCGACCGGGCCGATCGGACCGAACTCGGGTCCGAAACGGAGTCCGAGAGGCCCGATCATCGCGAGCTTCGCCCTGAGGGCGAGCCCCCGGGGCTTGGTCGCGAGGAGGACCAGGGGGAACTCCCCCCCCCTCGCAGGAACCAGGAAGGAGGGTCCCGGTTCGGGCCGGAGTCGGATCCCCGGAACGGGGGGACGAAGGGCTCCCAAACGCAAGGGCAGCTCCCGCCCTCCAATCGAGAGGACGAAGCGCAGGTCGACCTTCTCCGAATCTCCGGACCAGCCTTTTCCCTTCGCCGCCGCCCCCCTCCGGGGAAGAGGAAGGAACCAACGGACCCGTTTCCCCGGGGACAGGGGCAGGGGCGATTCCTTCGGGAAGCGGAGGACGACCGGCCAGGAGCCTCCGTTCCATGCGTCCAGGACGGCGCGGTCTCCCTCCGCCTCGACCCGGAGATCGAAGCGCAGCCCCGCGCCCCCGAGGACGACGTCGACCAGGCGGTTCAATCTCCTCGCGGCTCTGCGCCGGGTCCCGCTTCCGGGGGAGGCCTTCGCGACGAGGACCTGCAGGGCGGGAATCAGCCTCAAGGCCTTCGAGGTGGCCTCCTGCCGTCCGGGGATCCGGAGAAGGTCCTCGTCCAGGCTCCGTCTCAGTTCCTCGGTCCGCAGGTCGAAGCCCGCTTCCTCGAGCCAGGCGTCGATCCGTCCCTTCTCGTCCCAGAGCGAGGGCAGCCCCTCGAGAAGACCCTTCCCCTCCCCCGCGGGGAAGGCCTTGAGCTTCAGGACCGCGGGAACGGCCTCGTCCATCGGACGCAAGGGTCCCTGACTCGCATGCTCTTCCAGCGCCGCGTAGGCCAGGGCCTGGAGGGTCTCCCCGAGGACGGGATCCAGACGATCCAGGTCGAACTCGAAATCGGGACGCTCCCCCTCCGCGACACCTCGGAAGGATCGAAAACCCGAGGCGGCTCTCCGGAGCAGGTGGAAGACGGCCTTCTTCTGGCCGTGCCGCTCCCCCGGATGATGGGGGGTCAGGACGAGATCGGGGTGGAGCTCTCGCAGGACCGATTCCAGGAGGCGGGCGGGGTCCCTGCGGCGCCACTGGTCGAGGGCTTCCGCGGCCGTGCGGCAGTACCCGAAATCCCGGAGGCCGAGGAAGCGGACCTCGAGGCCGAGCCTTTCGGCCGCCGCCAGCGTCTCCCTGCTCCGCAGCCTGCCGAGCGCCTCCCCCTGTTCGGACCCGATCGCGTTCTGGCCTCCCTCCCCCCTCGTGGCGAGCACGAGGGTGACGCGGAGCCCGTAGCGCCGCCGGAGCACGGCCGCGATCCCGAAATACGGATCATCGGGGTGCGTCGCGACGAGGACCGCGTGGCGGTCGGTCCCGGCGTCGAGGAGGGCCTGCCGCAGCGCGGAGAGCCCCCGGAAGGCCGGGAGGCTGGACGGCGGGCCGCCCTGGGCCGCCGCCCCCGGGAGCGGGAGCCCGAGGAGGAAGGGGAGGAGGGTGCGCCTCGGGAAGGCCATCGTGGCGGGCCCCGGTCCGGCCCGGAACGACGCCGGACCGGACCTTCCCCGAAAGGGTCAGCGCTTCCGCTTCACGGGCAGGGCCTCGCGGAAACGGTCCCCGCCGCCCTTCTTGATCTCGATTTCCCCGCTCGCGACGAGGGCCGCCGTCACTCCCCCCACGATCCCCGCGATGAGAAAGACCCCTTCCGGCCCGCTCAACGGCCCCGATCCATAGCCCAAGAAGCCCTCGTCGTCCGAGGTCGAGAACGCGAGGGTCCCGCTGAGGTGCTTCGTGATCGTCTCGGAAGAGGGCATGAGGCCCAGATCGATCGGGATTTCCGGGGGCGGAGTCACGAAGGCCAGGAATCCGGAGAGGGTCCCGTAGATACCGTCGAAGTAGGCGGCGGAATCCGTGAAGCTCAAGGAAGAGATCTCCGCGGGAATGCTCTCGAGAAGGGGCTTGAAGGCCGGGTTGTCGAGGATGCTCGAATCCCCGCCCTTACCCGCGAAGCGCGCGACCGCCCCTTTGACGTCCTGCCGGGTCAAACCGAAGATCAGCCGCCCGTCCCGGAACGCGAAGGTCGGGTCGATCAGGGCCGTCGGATCGAAGCCCCCGGTGTCGAGCACGATGTCCAGGCTGTAGAAGGTCCCGTCCTCGCCTGCGTGCTCGCCGATTTCGAGGACCCCATCGGACATCGAAGCCAACTTCTTGAAGACCGAGACGGCCTTGTTCTCGTCCTTGCAACCCAGGGCCAGGACGACCTCGGGAATCTGGGCGGCGCCGGCCACCGGCATGGACCAGGCCATCGCCTCGGGCCCCATGAGACCGAGGAGGTCGTTCTGGATCGAAAGGCCGATTTCCTGCTCGACCATGCCGATCATCGCGTCGACCTGTTTCCGGACCCTCGGACTGTAGGCCGAGACCGCGTCGAGGATCACGCGATAGGCGCCGGGGAGGAAGTCGATCCTCCCCATCTGGAAGGACCCCACGTCCTTCGGAACTACCTTCAGGAGGCTCTTGTCGATGGGCTTCTGCGATCCGAGGGCCAACAGCCCCTTGCGTTCCGCCTTCGGAGCCAGCGCGAAGGACCTCGTGACCCCCCGCCCGTTCTCCCATGTGGAGACCGCGCTGAAAGCCTTCAGCCCCTTCAGCCCGAGGGCATCGACAACCCGGTCGACTCCCTCCAGGTCGATCTCCTCGGAGATTTCGGGTTCCATCCCCGCCGCGAGGCGAAGCCCCTCGAGCCCGAGCTTGACGAAGGGTTCGACTCTCATGAAGACCTCGAGAACCCCCGAATCGGCATGGGTCTTCTTCGTGGTCCTCAGGTACACGGGTTCGGAACCGAGCCCCCCCTCGGTCGCCCCCTCCTGCATCTTCGTCAGGACCCCCTTGAAGGTCTCCCGGTCGGTCCCGAGGAGGAGCTTGCCCCGGACGAAGGTCCAGTTGAGGGAGAAGAAGGGCGCCTTCGGCGGGATCAGGCTGTGGACCTCGCAGCCACCGACCTCCTCCACCGAATATTTCGGGCCCATGGGGCCCGCGGCAGGCAGGAACTTGGGAATCAGCCCGAAGACCTCCTCGACGATCTTCGCGCTGCCCCCGAAATCCAGGGCCATGACGAAGGAGACCTTCGGAGGATTCTGCGGCCCGGGAAGGACCAGGTCGGTCAGGGCCATCGAGACCCCCCGCACCCGGATCTTCAGGATCTTGTCCGGATCGACGGGGATCATCTGCTGCTGGTGCATGGCTCGAAGCATGCCGAGCTGCATCTGGAAGCGCTGGGCCGCCATCTCCAGGAGATCGGCGAGGAACTCCTGGACCTCCTCTTCCTCCCAGATCCGGTAGAGCGCCGTCGTCTTGAACTTTTCGAGGGCGGTCATGAGATCCGGCGCGCCCATGTAGAAGAGCGTGTTCTCCGGGAGGGCGTGCTTGAAGGTCTTCTGCGCGGGGAGGAGCGGAGCCGCCCCGAAAAGAGCCAGGGTCAGGAAGGCGGACGGCAGTCCATGAGAACGGGAAGGCTGCATCTTCTTCTCCAGGTAACGGGTCGCCCGGTTCCCGGGGGGAACGGGCAGGAGTC
>Ga0256830_1000035_pt1 | contig 117030 bp, 97 predicted proteins | sample 128326metaG_FD_190537 | JGI IMG/M metagenome (GOLD analysis project Ga0256830, IMG submission 190537) | Hydrothermal vent microbial communities from Lau Basin, Pacific Ocean - 128-326 | ecosystem: Environmental > Aquatic > Marine > Hydrothermal vents | place: Pacific Ocean: Lau Basin...
GCCGGACCGTGGAGCGGCTGGACCGGCTGGAGCAGGTCGTTGCGGGCCTGGCCGAAGCCCAGCGCCGGACCGAGGAGCGGCTGGACCGGCTGGAGCAGGTCGTTGCGGGCCTGGCCGAAGCCCAGCGCCGGACCGAGGAGCGGCTGAACCGGCTGGAGCAGGTCGTTGCGGACCTGGCCGAGGCCCAGCGCCGGACCGAGGAGCGGCTGAACCGGCTGGAGCAGGTCGTTGCGGACCTGGCCGAGGCCCAGCGCCGGACCGAGGAAACCGTCAGGAGACTGACCGAAACCCAACAGCAGATTCTGAAGGACCTGGCAACTCTGCAGACCACCGTTGGGGGCATTAAAGGTCGCCTGTTGGAGATCACCTACCGCCAACGAGCGGGTACTTATTTCGGCCCTCTCCTCCGTCGTGTGCAGGTCTTTGCTCCCCACGAGATCGAGGACGACGTGGAACCCCACCTCACCTGGGAGGAATTCCAGGACCTGCTCCAGCTCGACTGGGTGGTCAAGGGACGGCCCCGGCGGATGGAGAGGGCCCCCTGGGTCTGGCTGGCGTTGGAAGTCTCCTCGGTGGTGGACCGCCGCGACGTGGAGCGGGCAGTGGAGCGGGCCGCACTTCTGCGGAAAGCGGGGCTGCTGGCGCTGCCGGCGGTCGCTGGCGAGCAAGTCACCGAGGGAGGCGAGGCACTGGCCGAGGAGAAGGGCGTGGTGATGGTGATTGATGGATGGACCCGCTTTTGGGAAAAGGCGTGGAAATGGGCCCAGGAAGCCCAACAGGAAGGGTAACCCTCGGAGCGTGAACGGATAATCTTTTGGGTGGCACCGACGCCGGCGAAGCCAACCCGGCAGGGAGACCTGTTGTATGGAGAGGTTCCTGGCCCTCCTGGATGATCTGCGCCGCCTCCATAGGCACCTTGACCTGGCTCAGGTGTTGCCCCAGGCCCTGGCCCTGGTGCAGAGAGCCATCCCCACGGAGGCAGCTGCTCTGGCCCTCCTGGACCCCGACACGGGGGACCTGGTTTTCCAGGCTGCCACCGGCCCCGGCATAGACCAGGTCGTCGGGATGCGTTTTAGTCCCACGACAGGTCTCACGGGTCAGAGTGTCCTGACCAACTACCCGCTGCTTGTTCGTGCTCCTCAGGACGCTCTCCACTTCCATAGCCGTGTGGACAGCCGCCCCCACCTTCCCCTCCGGGAACTGCTCTGCATCCCTCTGAGCGACGCCGAAGAGCGACTGGGCGTGATCCAGTTGCTGAACAGAGTGGACGGCTCCTTCGGTGACGACGATGTGGATCTCCTGAGCCGGCTGGCAACGGAGGTGGTCATCGTCATCCAGAACGCACGCCGCTATGAGAAGGAGCGCCGCCGGCGGCGGGTGGCTGATGCCCTCCTGGCTGTCTCCTCAGCTCAAGCGACCACCGTAGACCTGGAGGCCCTGCTCAATATCATCCTCGAGCAGCTAGGCCGCGTTGTCCCTTACGTGAGTGCTGCCATCTTCCAAGTGGACGAAAGCGGTCAGGGCCGGGTCCTGGCTCAACGGGGCTTTCCCCGTCCCGATATGGCCGAACAGGCCGCCAAGGTTCTGGGCGTGGACACGCGGATGAAGGTGCTCCGCTCCACAGGCCGCCCGCTGCTCATCGCCGATACCCACCACGATCCTCGCTGGCCTGCCCTGGCCGGCTGGGAGTACGTGCGCTGCTGGATTGGAGTCCCGCTCTTGGATAAGCAGCGCTTCATCGGGGTCCTGAGCGTGGACAGCGGGGAGCCGGCCAGCTACGGCGAGGAGGAGATCAGCGTGGTCAGCGCCTTTGCCCAGCAAGCTCTCTTGGCTCTCCAGCGCTTCCACGCCCAGCAGGAAGCCGAGCGAGCCACTGCAGAGCTGGCGACCAACGCCCGGCGAATGTCGCTCCTCTACGAAACCAGCCACCTTCTCCTCTCTCACCTTCAGCTCAATGACGAAAAGCTGGAGCAGGTGGTCCGGTGGATGGCCGAGCTGACCCAGGCTCGTTACTGTGCCCTGCACCTCCTACCCGCCTCAGGACAGGAAGAGCGCATCATCGTTCACGGCATAGATGAGTCCTATCGGAGCATCCTTCCATCCCATCCAGAAGGCGCGGGACTCCTGGGGCATATCACTCCCTCCACCCCTGTCGTCCGCAGCGATGATCTCTCCAAGGACTCCCGGGTGCAGGGGTTCCCTCCTCATCACCCCCGGATGCACACCTTCCTGGGTGTGCCGGTCACCGCCCAGGGACGGCTTCTAGCCCGTTTCTACCTGGCCGACAAGCAAGAGGGCAAGCCCTTCACCGCCGAAGATGAGGCGTTGGCCAAAGCATTCGCCGCCACCGTCGCCACAGCGCTGGAGAATACCCGCCTCTTCCAAGAGAGCCAGCAGCGGTTGCGGGAGCTTAAGGGGCTCTACGAAATCTCCCGTGCCTTGGGCATGGTGATTGAACCGAAGGAGCTCTACGGCCAAATCGTCGCCCAGATCGCCGAACTGATGGATGTGGAGATCTGTGCCATCTTCACCCTGGACCCTGATCGGGAAGAGATGTTGGTCTGCCAACCGCCGGCCGTAGGGCTGACCCCTGAACAGGTCTCCCAATTGCGCTTTCCCCTCCGACCGGAGACAGGGTTGCAGCTGGCCTGGCAGGAGACCGGACCCCGCTGGGCCAACAGGCCCTACCAGGAGAGAGACCTGGCCCCCTTCTGGGACATCATGCGCCAACTGGGCATTCGTCAGATTCTGGGGTGCAACCTCTGGAGCGGGCATCGGAGTTGGGGTATGTTGGCCGTCGCCAACAAGCGGGATGGCTCCGAGATCACCGAGGCCGATGCTCGTCTCATCTCCACCCTGGCCCATCAGGCAGCGGCCATCCTGGAGAAGGTTCACTTGCAGCGAAAGCAGCGGGAGGAGGCCGAGATCACCGCTGCCCTTCTGGAAGTGAGCCAGGCCATCAACGACCTGATTCAACTGGGGGAGATCCTGGAGCGGGTGACCCAGATCACCCCTTCGTTGGTGGGCTGTGATTGCTGTTTGATCCACTTATGGGATGCTGAGCAAGAGCGCTTCTTGCCTGCCGAGGCTGCCGGCCTCACGCCGGAGCAGCGGGAGCGCTTCTTCCGCCACCGGTGTCTGCCTGCCGATGTTCCCTATGTGACCGACGAGGGAATTCCTCGGAAGACCCCGTTGGTCATCCGAGACACCCGGTCCAGCCCCCAGGTCCCCGAATGGCTTCGCCAGGAGATGGCTGTTCGCTCGTTGCTGGCTGTGCCCATCCTGAGCAAAGACCATCTTGTAGGAGGACTGCTGGTCTACAACAGCCATACCTCTCGGACCTTCAGCGAACAGGAGATCGCTATTGTCACCGGCATCGCCCATCAAACTGCCATCGCCATTGAAAACGCCCGGCTCTACCAGGAGCTCCAAAAGCGGGCTCAAGAGCTGGAGCGGGCCTACGAAGAGTTGAAGGACTTGGACCGGATGAAAAGCGAGTTCATCCAGAACGTCTCCCACGAGTTGCGTACGCCGCTCACTTTTGTTCGCGGCTATGTGGAGCTCCTGCTCTCCGGCGACCTAGGTCCCCTTAACCAGCGCCAGCGGGAGAGCCTGGAGATCGTGGCAGCCAAGAGCGGACGGCTGGCTGAATTGGTCAATGATGTCATCACCCTCCAGACGGTGGATGCCGATTCCCTGGAGCGCAGCGACGTTCCTCTCAGCTTGGTAGCTCGCTCGGCGATGCGAGGAGCGGCTGCTAAGGCCAAGGAGGCCGGTCTGACGCTACAGGAGGCCTTCGAAGAGCCGGAGAACACCTTGGTGTACGGTGACCCCCACCGTCTGGAGCAGGTTTTCGACAACCTCCTCAGCAATGCCATCAAGTTCAGTTCCCCTGGTAGCACCATCACCGTGCGGATCTACGACGATGGCGATGTCGTCCGGGCGGAGGTGGAGGACCAGGGGATTGGGATCCCTGAGGAGGCTTTGCCCCACATCTTCGATCGCTTCTATCAGGTGGACGGCTCCACCACCCGCCGTTATGAAGGGACTGGGTTGGGTCTGGCTATCGTCAAGCAGATTGTCGAGGCCCATGGTGGCGCGGTTGGGGTAGAGAGTCAGGTGGGAGAGGGAAGCTGCTTCTGGTTCACGATCCCCAAATACCAGGATGGGGGATCTGAGACGTGAGGGCGACCAAACAGAAACGGGCCGGACGAGCCAGCCCGTTTTTCTCTTCTCTCCGGAGGGGCTTTTACCCCAGGTACTCCCGCAACTGGCGGCTGCGGCGGGGATGGCGAAGCCGGCGCAGAGCCCGACCCTCAATCTGCCGGATTCGCTCTCGAGTCAGCCCGAACTTCTGCCCTACCTCTTCTAGGGTGTAGCTCCGCCCATTGAGCAACCCGAAACGGAGACGCAAGATGCGCGCTTCGCGCGGTGAGAGGGTGGACAGTACCTCCTCGATCTTCTCTCTCAACAAATTGTGGTAAGCATTCTGAGGAGGCGTGGGCGTGGATTCGTCCTCGATAAAACCCCCTAGCTCATTGTCCTCATCATCGCCGATGGGTTGCTCCAGGGAGAGAGGGGCCCAAGAGACGCGGAGCATCCATTGAACCTTCCGGGGCTCCATATCTAACTCTTCGGCCAACTCCTCCGGCGTTGGCTTATAACCCCACTCCTGCTCCAGTTCCCACGCCGTCTTGTAGAGCCGTCGAATCCGGTCCGACATATGGACTGGCACCCGGATCGTCCGTCCCTGGTCCGCGATGGCGCGGGTGATCGTCTGCCGGATCCACCAGGTGGCGTAGGTGCTGAAACGATACCCTCGCTGGTAGTCGAACTTCTCTACCGCCTTCATCAAGCCCAGATTCCCTTCTTGGATTAGGTCCAGGAAGGGAACTCCTCGGCCCATATACTTTTTGGCGATGCTCACCACCAGCCGGGTATTGGCCTTGATCAGACGCTCTCGGGCTGCCAGACCCTCTTCGACGACCTTCTTTAGATGGGCGATCTCGTCGGGATCGTGTCCATTGCCTGAGATCTCCGCCAGCCGACGCTGGGCCTCCTGCCCCCGCTCCAGTTGCTTGGCCAGGGCCACCTCTTCCTCCGTGGTCAACAGGGGCACCTGAGCCATCTCTCGGAGATAGAGCCCAACGGTATCGTCGCTGGCGATCTCGCCAAGGTCGAGCTCCTCGTCCTCCCCAACTCCGGGACCAACCTCTTCGTCAATCTCCTCGATCTCTATGACTTCTTCCTGTCCCTTTCGCTCTTGAACCTCCTCTAGATCATCGTAGACCTGAATACCGACTTCATGACAAGCGAGTAAGACCTCCTCCAATTGATCCAGACTTTCCTCCGTCTCGGCCAGGACCTCCAGGACATCCTCCATCACCAGATACCCTTGAGTGTCCGCCTTTTCCAGCAACTCTTGCAACACATCCTCCCATACAGCCATTGCTACCACCCACCCTTCTAGATTGTTAAAGGGAACTACGACCTTTACGGTAACGCCAACCGACAGCAACAGAATCCGTTACGACAGGAGAGCCCGAAGTTGGGTTAGACGAGGGTCAACCGCCTCAACGACGCAGGAGCACGATCCCTCGTTGAGATTCTGACCACACTGACTACACAATCCCCGACAGTCTGGACGACACAAGGGACGCCAAGGTATGCTCAGCAAAACGTACTCACGGAGGGCCGGCGCCAGATCAATCCAGCCGCCCTCCGTGATGTGGTAGAGAACACTCGGTTGATGGGAAGCGGGGGAGAGAAAGAGAAGGTCTTCGACCTCGACTGTCAGGGTGAGGGGAAAGGGGGTGAGGCAGCGGATGCACTCCGCCTCGATCTCGACGACTAGCTGACCGGAAGCCAGCAGGCCGTTATGAATCCTTGCCAGGGTCAGGGCACCCTGCAAAGACTGGACAACCAGGTCTTCACCCAGAGTATAAGGCCCGGTATCGAGGCTCAGCGTTTCTCGAGCGCCGAGAGGCCCTTTCAGTAGATGGGCAACCTGGTAGCGCATCACGCCCCAGCACGAAGAACCACTACGATCCCGGATGGCCACTCGGCCTCACGGGCGGGCAACGACGAGTCTCGACGAAGATGTTGAGATTATAACATAATCATGCGCCAAAGTCAAGGTTTTTTAATTGTGATTGCCTATATCTCGAGGGCAGAGGGGGTGGCCGTCGGCGAATATCCCACGAGTGGACAAATAGGTTGGCTAGTCATCCGCGCATTTATGCTTCGTTCGCGGATGGCCCATCACGGGTGTTCCTCTACCCACTTGTGGGTAATCACCGGTTTTAAACCGCTTCTCCAACCCATCGCACAGGGATCCCCTGATCGGCCAGATAACGCTTCACCTGGCCGATGCTCAGCCGGCGGAAGTGGAAGAGGCTGGCAGCCAAGGCAGCATCGGCCCGCCCCTCCGTTAGCACCCGGTAGAAGTGCTCCAAAGCCCCCGCCCCACCCGATGCGATAACCGGCACCGGCACGGCTTCGGCGACAGCCCGGGTGAGGGCAACGTCGTAGCCCGCCTGGGTGCCGTCGGCGTCCATCGAGGTTAACAGGATCTCGCCGGCCCCCCGGTCCGCCACCTCCCGGACCCAGGCGATGGCGTCCTTGCCTGTCGGCGTCCGCCCGCCCCGGATGTAAACCTCCCACCCCCCTTCCGCCCGCCGACGGGCATCAATGGCGACGACGATGCACTGGCTGCCATACCGCTTCGCCCCCTCGGTGATGAGCTGAGGGGAACGCACGGCCGCGCTGTTGATGCTCACCTTGTCGGCGCCTGCCTCCAGCATCGCCGCCATATCGGCCAGGGAACGCAGCCCGCCTCCCACGGTGAAGGGAATGAAAAGCTGATCCGCGACCTGCCGGACAACCTGTCGCATAATCGCCCGCCCCTCGTGGGTAGCCGTGATGTCCAGAAAGACCAGCTCGTCGGCCCCCTCGGCGTCGTAGATGGCGGCCTGTTCCACCGGATCGCCGGCGTCCCGCAGGCGGACGAACTGAACCCCTTTGACGACGCGGCCGGCGTGCACGTCGAGACAGGGGATGATCCGTTTAGCCAGCATCTTCTCCCTGCAGTCGAGCCAACTCTTCCTCAAGCTGCTTGAGACGGGCTTCTGCCTGTCGCCGGCGTTCAGCTTCTCGACGGGCCCGCGCCTCTGCTTGCTGCCGACGCCGAACCTCCTGTCGCCGGGCTTCTTGGGCCTCCAGCGGGGTGAGCAGACGTTCTCCCGTTGCCGGATCGTACAGCCGCAACATCCCCTCTTCCACCCGCATCTCCAGTCCCAGAACTGTGCTGGCGAGCCGGATCCCACCCTCCTCGGCTTCGAGAAGAGGAATGGGCCGATAGTTAGTCTCTTCCAGCCGATACCCCTGCAGTACAGGTTGAAGGTATTCCCCTACCGGATCAAACAGGAAATACTCCCTTACCCCCAGATAGGCGTAAATCCCCTTCTTGCTCCCTAGGTCCTGCCAGCGGGTCCCCAAAGACGTGACCTCAAAGACGACATCCGGCCCTTTTCCCTCCTCCCACACCTTGTAGATCCGGCGGGGCTGCCCAGGGACCCCGAAAACGACGAAGACATCTGGAGCAACGACAGCCGCTGGATTCCCCTCTTCGTAGTAGACGAAGAGGTTGCCGGCCACGTAGACGTCCTCCTGCTCCCGAAAGTGATCCTTGAGCGCTTCGATGAGGTAGACGATCTGCTCACGGTGGAAGTCGGTCTCGGCCATCGGCTCCCCATCCGATTCAAGGTAGATGATCTGAGGGCGGATCCCGATTCGGGCAGATGCTCCCGTTACGACCGTCTCACCCATCTTGGCCTCCTCCACCGGACTTACCGGCTCAGGGCTTCCCCGTCCGTCCGCCCCAGTATACCATCACCCTTCCCTTGGGTCAACTGAATGGCTTCGGTCAGGGAGAAGTTCCCTTCGTAGAGAGCCCGTCCGATGATGACCCCAACGATGCCGTCATCCCGATGAGCCTGGAGACGGCGCAGGTCCTCCAGCGAACGGACCCCTCCCGAGGCGATGACCTGTAGTCCGGTGGCCCGGGCCAGGGCCACCGTCGCCGACACGTTCGGCCCGGTCTGCAGGCCATCCCGGGCCACGTCGGTGAAGACCAGCCAGCGCAGGCCCCGTTGGGCTAGCCGCGTTGCCAGGTCCACCGCCCGGAGTTCCGTACCTTTCTGCCATCCCCGCACCCGGACCAGGCCGTCACGGGCGTCCACGCCGGCGACCACCCGATCGGGGCCGAAACGGGCCAGGGCCTGGTCCAGCACCTCCGGGCGTTCCACGGCCACCGTTCCCAGGACGACGCGGGTGACACCCATCCCCAGCGCAGCCCCCACCGCCTCCAGGGAGCGCATCCCCCCGCCGAATTGGACGTGGGCTCCGAAGTTCGCAGCGACGCTCAAGATGGCCGCCAGGGCCTGTCGGTTCGCGGCATCCTCCTCGCCAAAGGCCCCATCCAGGTTCACCACGTGCAGCCAGCGGGCGCCGGCCTCCAGCCAGCGCCGAGCCACCGCTGCCGGATCGTCGGCGTAGACCGTCTGACGGCCTGGATCGCCCTGCTTTAGGCGGACGACCCGCCCCTGACGCAGGTCAATGGCCGGGTAGAGGGTGAAGGTCGTCACGGCGCTTCTCCTTTCTGGAGGACTGCCCACATCAGGAACCCCTGTTCGCGATCGTCCCGATGGTGGATTCCCACCCGGGTGAAGCCGGCCTGCTGGGCCAGCGCCCGGACCTCCTCGGGTCGGTAGGCGTGGGTCAGGGGGCTGATGAACAGGTGCTCCACCAACTCGAAGAAGGGCGCAATCCAGTGCCGACCGTCTACGTCGGCCAGGACGAAGAGGCCACCGGGCTTCAGGGCGCGGGCCACTTCCCGGAAGACCTGCTGGGGCTTGGGCAGGCAGTGGAAGGTCATCACCGCCATCACGCCGTCCAGGCAGCCGTCCTCAAAGGGAAGGGCTGTGGCCGAGGCCTGCACGAAGTGAAGCGGCCGGGGAGTTGCCGGGAGGGATCGGCGGTCGAGCGATTCCATCGTGATGTCGAGGCCGACGACGCAGGCTTCGGGGAGCCGGCGGCCGAGGAAAGCGGTACCGGCTCCGCTGCCGGCGCCCAGGTCCAGCACACGGGCCTGGGGCGGGAAGGAGAGCTTCTCCAGGGCGAAGGCGTAGGCCCGGGTCGAGCGGGCCATCGGGGTGCGGCGGAGCAGCCGCTTCAGCCAGTTGATCATCACAGCGGATCCTTGGGAAGCGTGAGGAAGTTGCGCAGGATGCGCAGGCCAACAGCCTGGCTCTTCTCCGGGTGGAACTGGAGGCCGAAGACGTGGCCCCGCCCCACGACGGAAGCGTACTCGAGACCGTAGTCGGTGGTGGCCAGCACCAGGGAAGGGTCGGCCGGCCGACAGTAGTAGGAGTGGACGAAGTAGACGTAAGCGCCGTCGGGGACGCCCTCCAGCAGAGGATGGGGCCGCTGCCGGTGCAGTTGGTTCCAGCCGATCTGAGGGACCTTCAACCCCATCCCGTCGGGGAAGCGGACGACGCGACCGGGGAAGATGCCCAATCCTTGGTGCTCACCCATCTCCTCGCTGACTTGGAAGAGGAGTTGCATCCCCAGGCAGATGCCCAGGAAGGGGGTGCCGGCGTCAATGGCCTCGCGGAGGGGGGCTTCCAAGCCCAGCCGGCGCACAGCTTCCATCCCATCGCCGAAGGCCCCGACGCCGGGGAAGACGATCCGGTCCGCTCTGCGGATCTCGTCGGGGTCGCGGGTGATCCGCACCGGCGCTCCCAAGTGGCGCAGCGCCTTCTCCACACTGCGGATGTTGCCGATGCCGTAGTCAATCAACGCAACCACGCTTCAACCCCTCACAAACGCCCCTTCGTCGAAGGCACACGCCCCCCACGCCGAGGGTCGAGGCGGGTGGCAGCGGCAAGGGCCCGCCCCAACGCCTTGAAGAGGGCTTCCGCCTTGTGATGATCGTCCCGCCCGTAGAGCACCCGCGCGTGGAGGTTCATCCGACCGTGGACCGCCAGGCTCTCCAGGAAGTGAGGGATCAGACTGGTGGGCAGTTCCCCGATGGTTGTTCCCCCCCAATCGGCCTCGACGACGGCGTAGGGCCGGCCCGAGAGGTCCACGGCGACGAAGGCCAGCGCCTCGTCCATCGGCACGTAGGCGTGCCCCATCCGCACGATCCCCCGTCGTCCCCCCAGCGCTTGGTCCAGCGCCTGCCCCAGGACGATGGCCACATCTTCCACCGTGTGGTGGGCGTCCACGTGGAGGTCCCCCTGGGCGTGGACCGTCAGGTCGAAGAGGCCGTGGACGGCCACGTGGTGCAGCATATGGTCGAGGAACCCGATGCCCGTGGTCAGGTCCACCTGACCGGTTCCGTCCAAGTTCCAGCGCACTTCCACCGTCGTCTCCGCCGTCTGCCGGCGTACCCGGGCGACCCGTTCGCTCATCGCCTGCTCCTGTCCCGTGTCACCGGTTGCCTATCGCGCACTGCCTGTCGTGCCCCCAGGGCTTCCAGGAGCCGGTCGGTCTCCTCGGGCTTCCCCACGCTGATGCGGATGTGATCCTGCAACCCTGGCTTGTCGAAGTAACGGACCAGAATGCCTTCCCGTTCCAGGGACCGCTTCAGCGCTTGAGCGTCGCGCCCCACGACACGACACAGGACGAAGTTGGCCTGACTGGGATAGGGCTCCAGGTAGGGGATGGACCGAAGGGCCTGGTAGAGGCGCTCCCGCTCGGTCACGATGCGGGCCACGTTCTCCTGCAGGTAGGCGATGTCCTCCAGCGAAGCCAGGGCAGCCACCGTCCCCGCCACGTTCACGTTGTAGGGCTGCTTGACCTTCCAGAGATGGGGCATCATCCAGCGGGGGAAGAGGCCATACCCGACGCGCAGCCCGGCCAGGCCGGCCCACTTGCTGAAGGTGCGCAGGACGACCAGGTTGGGATGCTCGCGCACCCAGGAGGCATAGCTCTGCCCGGCGAACTCGGCGTAGGCTTCGTCCAGGACGATGATCAACGGGAGGTCAAGGAGCCGACGCAGCACCGGGGCCGGCACCACGCTGCCATCGGGGTTGTTGGGGGAGCAGAGAAAGAGGAGCTTCGCCGGACGGTCACCATTTCTGCCCGTCGCCGCTGCCTCGATGCCGCCGAGGTCCAGGGAGAAATCGGTCCGTCGGGAGACATTGACCAGCTTCCCCTGGTTGATGGCCGTGTCGAAAGCGTACATCCCGAAGGTCGGGGGACAATTCACGACCCTGTCACCTGGCTCCAGGAAGAGGCGCATCAGCAGGTCTATCAGTTCATCAGAGCCGTGACCGACCAGGATCTGCTCAAAGGGCATCCCCACGTAACGGGTCAGCGCCTCTCGCAGGAGGCGTTGCTCCGGGTCCGGGTAGACGTGGTAACGGTCGTAACGGGCCAGAGCATCTCGCACGCGCGGCGAGGGGCCGTAAGGATTCTCGTTGGCATCCAGCTTGACGATCCGCTCCGGTGGGAGCCCCAGTCGGCGGCTGAGCACCTCAAAAGGGACGATGGGGGTGTACGGATCCATCGCCGCCACATCAGGGCGCAGCCATCGCTCTAGCAGGTTCACGTCCACAGGCCCCTCCCTGAAGCTCACAGCGGCTCCTATGCCGCCGAAGGCCGGCCGCAGGAGCCGCTCGCTGCTACCTCCGTGTAGGACTTCCCTCCAAGACGCCTAGAACACCGCCGGTTGGAACCCCGGGGAGTTGAGCACGTCCATCACATCCTCGCCGAAGCCCAGCACGATCAGCCCCATCCGCTCTCCGTAGTGGACCAATCCCTCTTCCACATACAATGACGCAATGGCCCCGATAAACTTTTTGTCGGCGTATTCGGGGAAGTAGACGCGAGCCCGTTCCATCACCCGGACGAAGGCCGGTATATCGTCGGGCTTCAGACGGCTTTTGGTCTCATTGATCAGAACATACTCCCCACATACGGCCACTACATCGAACTCCTGGCTTGGTTGACCAAGAGGATGCCGGCGCACCCGCACCGCGATGCTCTCAACCCGATCCTCGGGACAAGCCACCGTAGTGCGCAAGATGCGGGGGACGCTGGGGGCAACCAGGTCTTCGGCCATCGTGCCCATCTTGTTGGCCAGCTCTCCCCACTTCTTCTTCCAATCCCTCAACTCCTGCTGCGCCTCTTCCCGGTATGTCAGCATCTGGTCCTTGAACTCTCGCATCTCTTCCTTGAAGAGCCGCATTTCTTCTTTGAAGGCTAGCATCTCTTCCTTGAAGAGCCGCATTTCTTCTTTGAAGGCTAGCATCTCTTCCTTGAAGGCCAACATCTCGTCTTTGAACGCCGACATCTCGTCCTTGAAGAGACGCATCTCCAAAGCGAGTTGGTTCAGTTGGTGCTGCGTTTCGGCGATGGCCCGCCAGGCCTGGACCATCGCGTCCTCCAGCGTGCTCACCCGTTCTTCGAGAGTTGCTTCCATAGAGGCCTCTTCTTTTTCTTTCTTACCCGGCGTCCCTGCCCGGATTGTACCATGGGTCCGTTGTTAGAGCAACAGCGTTCAAACAGCTTCCTCACTCACACCGCAGACGGGCAGCCGCAGCGTGGGCCGTCAGCCCTTCCGCCTCGGCCAGGCGGGCGGCCGACTCGCTCAGCCGGGCGGCCTCGGCAGGGCTGAGGGCGAAGAGGGAGATCACCTTGACGAAGTCGCGGACGGTCAGGGGGGAGGCAAAACGGGCCGTGCCCATCGTCGGCATCACGTGGGTGGGGCCGGCCACGTAGTCCCCCAGCACCTCAAAGCTGTGCTCACCCAGGAAGAGACCACCGGCGTTGTGGATCCGCCCGACCAGCGCCCAGGGATCGGCCACCGCCAGGCAAAGGTGCTCGGCTCCGTACCCGTTGGCCAGGGCGACCGCCTCGTCCAGGTCCCGCACCAGCACGATCCCCCCCTGATCGGTGAGGGAGCGGGCGATGATCTCCGCCCGGCTCAGCGCCTCCAGACGACGGGCCACCTCCCGCTGCACCGCCTCCGCCAGGGGGCGGTGGGGGGTGAGCAGGATGGCCGTGGCCAGAACGTCGTGCTCCGCCTGGGCCAGCAGGTCGGCCGCCACCCAGGCCGGGCGGGCCGTCTCGTCGGCGATGACCATCGTCTCGGTGGGACCGGGCAGCCCGTCAATCCCCACCTGGCCGAAGACCTGCCGCTTGGCCAGGGTGACGAAGAGGTTGCCCGGCCCAACGACCTTGTCCACGGCGGGGATGCTCTCGGTGCCGTAGGCCAGCGCCGCGACGGCCTGAGCCCCGCCGAGGCGGTAGAGGGCCGTCACGCCCGCCAGATGGGCCGCCGCCAGGATGACCGGGGCGACCTTCCCATCCCGTCCAGGTGGGGTCGCCACGACGATCTCTTCAACGCCGGCCACCCGGGCCGGGATGATGCTCATCAGCAATGTCGAGGGGAGCGGGGCCGTGCCGCCGGGCACGTAGACCCCCACCCGGCGCAGGGGCACGATCCGCTGGCCCAAGGCGCTCCCCTCGGCGCTCCAGGAGAGCCAGGAGTGCAGCGGCTCCTGCTGGTGGAAAGCCCGGATCCGATCCGCCGCCAGCCGGAGGGCATCCTGCAAGGCAGGGTCCAATCCCTCCCAGGCGGCCCTCCAGGCGTCGCGGGGCACGGCAAACTGTTCCAGATGCACCCTGTCCAGCCGAGCCGTCCAGTCCCGTAAGGCCGCGTCGCCCCGCTCCCGGACATCGGCCAGGATGCGGGCCACCGCCTCCTCAGGGGAGAGGGGCTCGCCAAAACGGGCCTCGATGCCGGCCTGGAGGGCCGGCGATGGGGTGACCTGGCCCACGGGCCGGCGGCGCAGGATCGTCCGGCGGGCCGTCTCCGCGTCGTACAGGCGCAACACCGTGTCCATCAGCCACGCCTCCTCAGCGGGCACAGGTCTGGCTCCGGCCTCCGTCAATGGGGCAGGAGACCCCGGTGATCCAGCCGGCCTTGGGAGAGGCCAGGAAGAAGATCAGCTCGGCCACTTCCTCGGGCCGGCCCACACGGCCCAGCGGGTGGGTGGTCTTGCTGTGCTCCAGGAAGGCCGCGTACTCCTTCTCCGTCATCCCGCCGGCGCGGTGCAGGTTGGTGACGACGACGCCGGGGTTGACGGCGTTGACCCGCACCCCCTTGTCGGCCACCTCCAGGGCGACGCAGTGGGTGAGCTGGTCCAGCGCCGCCTTGCTGACGCAGTAGGCCAGGATGCCGGGGAAAGCGCGAAGCCCCGTCACGCTGGAGACGTTCACCACGTTTCCCTTCCGCTCGATCAGGTAGGGCATAGCACACTGGATCAGGTAGAAGGGGCCACGCAGGTTGACGTCCATCATCTGATCCCACGCCTCAAGGCTGGTCGTCTCGATGGTCCCCGAGGCGATGATGCCGGCGGCGTTGACGAGCACGTCTATTCCCCCAAAGGTCTCCACCGTCTCTCGGACGACCCGTTCGATCTCGGCCGGCCGGGTCACGTCGGCCACGATCGCCTTCGCCCGTCCCCCCTGGGCCTCGATCGTCTCGACGACCTCGGCCAGCTTCTCGGCCCGCCGGGCGACCAGGGCGACGCTGGCCCCTTCCGAGGCGAACTTGAGGGCGGTGGCCCGCCCAATGCCGCTGCTGGCACCGGTGATGAGCGCGACTTTGCCTTGCATCTCATCCATCGTTGCTCTCCTTGTGGTCGGATGAAGTCCTCAGTCCTCGGTCCTTAGTCCTCAGTCCTTGGTCTATGGTCGGCGGTCGGCGGTCGCTCGGTCAGGCGGCACGTCTCCTTTGAGCTGCTCCAACAGGCGGCGGTAGGCCGCCGGCTCCTCCTCGAAGATGTAGGTGGCCGGGGTGACGACGACGCCGCTGCCGCCGATGGCCCGGAGCTGCTCGACGGCGGCGTGGAGCCGATCCTTGCGCACGACGATGCTGATGGCGTACCAGCCGGGCGATCCATCCCGCACGTAGACGCGGGAGATGGTCGGCCCCTGGAGCCCCCCCAGGTCGGGCTGGGAGAAGACGCGAGCCGCCACCGCCTCGGGAGACTCCCCTCGAATGTTGGCGATGATGGCGTGGTAGGACCGGGCACGCAGGTGGGCTTCGATGTACTCCAGCAGTTGACGGGCGACGGTCAGCACCTCGGGTCGCCGGGAGAGGGCCTGCCGGTTGCCGATGAGACAGGCCTCGGAGTAGAGGATCGCGCCTCCCTCCAGGCGCTTCAGGTGATTGTCACGCAGCGTCGTCCCGGTGGCAGTCAGGTCGGCGATGATGTCGGCGTAGCCCATCCCCGGTGCGGCCTCCAAGGCTCCTTCGACGGCGATGAGCCGATAGGGCATCACCTGATGGGCCTCCAGGAACGCCCCCACCAGGCGGGTGTACTTGGTCGCCACCCGAAGCGGACGGCCCTCCTGTGCCCGTCGGCGGGCTTCGGCGGCCAGGTCCTCCACCGTCTCGACCGCCTGCCAGCTCTCGGGCACGGCCAGGACCAACTCGCAGTTGCCGTAGCCCAGCCGGTCGTAGAGGACGATCACATCGCCATCCACCCCGGCTTCGGCCACCCGATCGTAGCCGGTGATGGCCAGGTCTATGTCGCCGTCCCGGACCTGAAGGGGGATCACCGAAGCCCGCTGGAACCAGACGGTGACCTGGGGGAGGGCCGGTATCCGGGCCACATACTGCCGGGGGTTGATGCGGTCCACCCGCAGCCCACAGCCATCCAGAAAGGCCAAGGTCTCCCCTTCCAGGCGTCCCTTGCTGGGCAATCCCAACCGAATCTCTTTTCGATCCATTCGTGTCATCCTTCACCTTCCCCAAGGGTGTGGTGGGGGATTCTACGGGAAAAGGAGGAAGCTGTCAAGCTTGACAGTCCTCAAGCTTCCGCTTATAATAGCGGACCGTGGGGTCGGCTGTGCCGGCCCCGATCTGGCGTGGCCTTGGCCGCCCGGGTTCACCCGGATGGTCCACAGCCCCGCCAGGTCCGATGAAACTGAAAGGAAAGGAGTGTAAACCGTCGTGGGAGCACTACCGAAGCGAAAGGTCTCACGAGGCCGGCGGAACCGCCGACGGGCCCATCACGCCCTCCGTCCGCCCCAGTTGATCCCCTGCCCCGATTGCGGGGAACTCAAGCTCCCCTATCGGGTCTGCCCTAACTGTGGCACCTATCGGGGCCAGCAGGTGCTGGAAATCGAGGAATGATCTCCTGTTGAGCGATGCGGGTAGGGTGGTGATGGGTCGCCTGGGGTCGTGGGCCGTGGCGTCGCACGCCTGGCGACACGGCCCCTTTTGCGTTGACCGTGGAGCAGGGATGCGATGACAGGGACAGCCTTTCTCTTCCCCGGCCAAGGAGCCCAGCACGTGGGGATGGGGCTGGTGCTGAGCCAGAGCTACCCCGAAGCCCAGGAGACCTTCGTTCAGGCGGACGCCATCCTGGGCTTCCCCCTCTCCACCCTCTGTTTCGAGGGGCCGGCCGAGGAACTGACGGACACCATCAACGCCCAGCCGGCGATCCTGACCCACAGCGTGGCCGCGCTGCGGGTCCTGGAGAACCACAACGGGCTGCGCCCGGACTACGTGGCCGGCCATAGCCTGGGGGAGTTCAGCGCCCTGGTGGCTGCCGGGGCCCTCACCTTTGAAGCCGCCCTCCGCCTGGTGCGGGAGCGCGGTCGCCTGATGAAGCTGGCCGGCGAACGCAGCCCAGGGGGAATGGCCGCCATTCTGGGCCTTCCTCGTGAAGCAGTCGAAGCGGCCTGCGAGAGCGCCCGTCAGGAGACCGGCGGTATCGTCCAGATCGCCAACGACAACTGCCCCGGTCAGATCGTCGTCTCGGGGGAGGTGCCCGCCCTGGAAGCCGCGATGGCCCAGGCCCAGGCAGCCGGTGCCCGCAAGGTCGTCCGCCTGGCGGTGAGCATCGCGGCCCACTCCCCCCTGATGGCCACAGTGGCCGATGAGTTCGCCGCCGCCGTCGAGGCCGCGCCCATCCAGAAGGCCACTATCCCCATCGTGGGCAACGTCTCCGCCCGCCCCCTCACCCACCCCGACGACCTGCGGGCGGAGCTCACGGCCCAGCTCACGTCACCGGTGCGTTGGACCGACTCGATGCGCTGGCTGATCGAGCAGGGGGTGAAACGGGTGATCGAGCTGGGGCCGGACAAGGTGCTCACCGGCCTGATGAAGCGCATTGACCGCCGGGTCACCCGCATCAACCTGGAGGAATCGGTGGAAGGGCTTGAGGTCGCCGAAGGACGCCCCACCGCCGGTCCGTGACAAGGGAGCGAGGCAAATGCGACGCCTGGGATTCATCGGCCTGGGGCTGATGGGGAAGCCGATGGCCCGCAACCTGCTGCGGGCCGGTTACCGGCTCACCGTGCACAACCGGAGCCGTGCCCCGGTGGAAGAGCTGGTCGCCGAAGGAGCAGAACCCGCCTGGTCCCCCAAGGAGGTGGCCGAGGCCTCCGACGTGGTGATCACCTGCCTGCCCGATGCCCCGGACGTCGAGACGGTGGCCCTGGGCCCCGAGGGGATCATCGAGGGTGCTCACTCCGGCCTGATCTTCGTGGATATGAGCACCATCGCGCCGCCGGCCGCCCGCCGCATCGCCCGACGGCTGAGCGAGGCGGGCATCCCGATGCTGGACGCGCCGGTCAGCGGTGGCGACGTGGGAGCCCGAGAGGCTACCCTTTCCATTATGGTCGGAGGGCCACGTTCGGTCTTCGAGACCTGCCTGCCCATCTTCCAGGCGATGGGCAAGCGGATCACCTACGTCGGGGAGAGCGGTGCCGGCCAGATCGCCAAGGCCTGCAACCAGACCATCGTCGCGGGCACGATGGCCGTCATCGCCGAGGCGCTGGTCCTGGCCGCCAAGAGCGGCGTGGACCCCGGTCGGGTGCTGGAGGCGATCCAGGGAGGGGCAGCCCACTCTTGGGCGCTGGAGATGCGAGCCCCCCGGCTCCTGCGCCGCCAGATGGCCCCCGGCTTCAAGGCCCAGATGCAGTACAAGGACCTGCGGATCATCGCCGAGACGGGGCAAGCGGCCGGCGTCCCGATGCCGGTGACGGCCGTGGTGCGGGAGCTCTACGCCGCGATGGTGGCCGCCGGCCGGGGTGGACTGGACCACTCGGCCATCGTCACGGTCCTGGAGGACCTGGCCGGGGTCCAGGTGCGGAGCGATCACCCAACAGATGGATTGGAGGAGGCAACGTGAGACTGGAGGGAAAAGTCGCCGTCGTGACGGGAGCCTCGCGCGGCATCGGGCGGGCCATCGCCCAACGGCTGGCCGCCGAGGGTGCCAAGGTCGTCGTCAACTACCGGGCCAGCGAGGAGGCAGCCGACGAGGTCGTGGCCGAGATCCGGGAGCAGGGCGGGGAGGCCATCGCCGTCCAGGCCGATGTCAGCGATTTCCAGCAGGCCCAGGCCCTCATCAAGGCCGCCCGTGAGACCTTCGGCCGGGTGGACATCCTGGTGAACAACGCCGGCACCACCCGGGACCAGCTTCTGATGCTGATGAAGGAATCGGACTGGGACCTGGTCATCAACACCAACCTGAAGAGCGTCTTCAACTGCTGCAAGGCGGTGGCCCGTCCGATGGTCCGGCAGCGGAGCGGACGCATCATCAACATTACCTCGGTCGTGGGCATCGCTGGCCAAGCGGGACAGACCAACTACGCCGCCTCCAAGGCCGGGATCATCGGCTTCACCAAATCGCTGGCCAAGGAACTGGGCTCCCGCAACATCACCGTCAACGCAGTGGCCCCCGGCTTCATCCCCACCGCGCTGACGGAAGGGCTACCCGAGGAGATGAAGCAAGAAGCGTTGAAAGCCACTCCGCTGGGGCGCTTTGGCAAGCCCGAAGAAATCGCTGCCGCTGTGGCCTTCCTCGCCTCTGACGATGCGGCCTTTATCACCGGGCAGGTCCTCGTCGTGGATGGTGGATTGGCCCTCTGACGCGAACGGCCTCAGGGAAGGGTGAGGGCTTATGGAAGAAGCAGAAGGTCGGGTTACCATTGCCCCGGAGATCCTGGTCACCATCGCCCGGCTGACCACGCTGAGCGTCCCCGGTGTGGCCCGGATGGCCGGCGGGCATCCGGCCGGCCTTGGCCGGCGTCTGCGGCGGAATGTGGCCACAGGCGAGGGGGTGCTGATCACCTACGAGAACCACCACGTTTGCGTGGACCTGTACATCGTGGTCGAGGCCGACGTCAACATGCGCCGGGTCGGTAAGCAGATCCAGAACGCGGTCACCCGGGCTATCCACGATATGGTCGGGCTGGAAGTCAAACGGGTGGATGTCCACATCCAGGACGTTGCCTATCCCACCACCCCTCAGACGCACCCTTCCAGCACCGACTAGCCCTCGCTACCGGTTTCGGTGAGGAGATCGAGGTTTCCGCTGTTCTCAGCCGGTAACTGTTCACCCTCCCGCAGGTTAGGCACGTTTCCGACGCGAAACCGTGTTCAAATAGCCCATCGGGGCTGAAAGCGCCCTCGACCGGTGACCTGCGGGAGGGTAGGCCGAATAGATACCCCAGCCATAGCCATCATAGAATGCCGGGAAACGAGAACAAGGCGCTATGAAACTCCGCCGACGAGCCCGAATTGTTGCTCTCCAGGCGCTTTACGAAATTGATAGCGCAGGTCACAAGCCGGGCTTCGTGCTCCAGGAGCGATTGACCGAAACGCCGCTCCCGGAGCGAGGTGCCGCTTTCGCCCGCCACCTGGTGACCGGTGTGCTCAAGCACAGACCTTTCCTGGACAAATTGATCCAACGTTACGCCCCCGAATGGCCCGTGGACCAGATGGCCGTCATTGACCGCAATATCCTCCGCATGGCCATTTTCGAGCTGGTCGTGGACAAAGGGACCCCGGTCAAGGTCGCCATCAACGAGGCGGTGGAGTTGGCCAAGCTCTTCGGTTCTGACAGCAGTCCCCGTTTCGTCAACGGTGTCCTGGGCAGCTTAGTGGAGCAAGGTGTCCACAGGATGCCTCTACCGGGCACGTAAGAGGGGGACGCGGCGAGAGGAAGAGCGAAGCGTACCGTGGACGTCTTAGGTGTTGGTCCGGCAGAACTGCTTTTCATCCTGATCCTGGCCATCATCGTGCTGGGGCCAGAGCGGACGGTCGAGGTGGCCAGAGAGGCCGGTCGGCTCTACCGGATGTGGAGCCGCCGCTGGCAGATGGACTGGGAGGAGCTAAGCCGGGAGTTCCGCCGGGAGCTGGAGCAGGTCCAGCAAGAGGTGGAGAAAGTGCGCCAGGAGACCGAGCGGGAGATCCACGTGCCGGAGGAGACGATCTCCACCCCGCCCCGCCTTTCCTCCCAGTCCACCCACGAGTCGGCCGGCGAGGGAGAGGTATGAAGGACAGACAGGGCGAAGATGAAACCCGCATGACCCCGCTGGAACACCTGGCGGAGCTGCGGCAGCGGCTGTTGAAGGCCCTCGTCGCGCTGACTATCACCACCCTCTTGAGTTTCGTCTTCACCCCTCAGATCATCGAGATCCTGACCCGCCCCATCGGTGGCCCGGAGGCCCTTCAGGCCATCGAGATCACGGAGAACGTCGGCGTCTTCATGCGGGTCTCCCTGCTCTCCGGCCTCGTCCTGGCCATGCCCGTCATCGTCTACCAGCTCCTGCGCTTCATCCTGCCCGGCCTGAAGCCCCACGAGAAACGATGGGTCTTCATCGCCGTGCCCAGCGCCAGCCTGCTCTTCCTGACAGGGGTTCTCTTCGCCTACTTCGTTATGCTTCCCGCCGCCCTGCCCTTCCTTATCGGCTTCCTGGGCATCAAGACCGCCCCCCGGCCGGCCAACTACTTCAGCTTCATCACCAACCTGATGCTCTGGATCGGCCTCAGCTTTGAAGCCCCTCTGCTCATCTTCGTCCTGGCCAAGCTCAAGCTGATCTCTGCCCAGACCCTAGCCCGGCAGTGGCGGGTTGCCGTCATCATCATCGCCATCATCGCCGCCGTCGCCACCCCCACCGTGGACCCGATCAACATGGGACTGCTGATGCTTCCCCTGCTGCTCCTCTACCTGCTCAGCATCCTGCTGGCTCGGCTGGCCTGAGCGGTCGGGGCCTTGCCTACCGGGCCGCTTGCCCGTATAATCCCTTTGAAGGAAAGCATAAGCTCCGGGCTTGCAAGGGGCACCCGGTGACCTGCAAAGGGGAAGGAGACCGGCTATGCTCTGGACCGTGAAGATCACATCGGAGGGGCAGATCACCCTGCCCAAGGAACTCCGGGAGTACCTGGGGCTGCGCCCGGGCGACCAGGTGACGTTCCTGGTGCGCAACGGTGAGGTGATGCTGAAGCCCCTTCCAGGGGATATTCGCTCCTTACGGGGGATTTTCTCCGTTCCGGAAGCCCAGGACTGGGAGCGAGTTCGCCAGGAGACGATGAATCTTATCGCCAAAGACACAGCTCAGGAAGGGCTACTATGACCTCCAGCCCTTTTCTCGATGCCAACGTGATCCTGCGGTACCTTCTGAACGACCTCCCCGCTCAGGCCGACCGGGCTGAAGCGTTGTTCGTGCGCGTGCAGAGGGGGGAAGCGCGGGTCTATCTCCCTGAGATCGCCCTGGCCGATGTCGTATGGACGCTGCACCGTTTCTACAAGCGTAGCCGAGAGGAGATCCGCTCGGCGTTGCTCCCCTTCCTCGGCCTGGAGGGCCTGGAGATGCGAGACAGAGCCACAGCTATTCAAGCCCTCCACCTCTTTGCCGACCGGAACATTGACTTCTCCGACGCCCTCATCGCCGCCGAGATGCTCCAGACAGGCCAGGCAGAGATCTACTCCTACGACCGAGATTTCGACCGGATCGCCGGCATCCGCCGCGTTGAGCCCTGAACGCGAAGGTCCGGCCTCTCCCCCAGGGCCGGACCTTCTCCACCTCGCGGTCTTGTCCTCTTCCCGCCTCAGCTATACAGCCCCCGACCGTTGGCGATCAACGATTGCTTCAGGATGAGCGGCAGCACGATGCGGTAAGCGTTGACGATCATCGTCGCGCTGCGGCTCAGGACCCCCACCGGTGACGACTCGACCACGACGGTGTTGCGCAGGACCGCCGGTCGCCCTTCATCCACCCGGGCGCGGTAGGTCAGCGTGAGGACCGTGGATGAGGAGAGGACACCCTCCCAGGTGATCCGAGAGCCTGCGCAGGCGGGAGCCTCGAGGGCATCGGCCCCATCGGCTCGGAGCTGACAGGAACCGGCAACCAATTGGAGCCCCGACGGAAGCGTGTCTGTCAGCCGCATCGTCTCGGTGAAGGGGTCTCCGCTGTTGCGCACCACCACCGTGTAGGTGACCGTCTCGCCGACGCGGGCGTCGGGACGGGAGACGATCTTGTAGGACTTGCTCAGGTCGGGGGGGCGCTGGAGCCAGGCTAGGCTCCCAAAGCGGGGGACCTCGGCCGTGAAGGTCAGGGAATCGGCCCCTGCCTGCACCGAGGTGACCCAGGGGTGCGCCCGCATCCGGCTCACCAGAATGGGCATCGGGGCCAGGGGCAGGGTGATGGTCAGCGTGGTCGTCGTCGGCGAAGGGTTGTAGAGGGCCAAGGAGTGCACCCGATCCCCCTGGGCGATGTAGAGCAGGTGAGCAGGGCCGCTGGCCGCGTGGCCGGCCGCCTGGTCCGTGGCCTCGAAGAAGACCATCCCCGTGGCCTGACTGGAGCGGTCACGGACCCCGTGGGCGGCCACCGTCTGCACCAGCACCTCGAAGTCGGGGGCCTGGGCATAGCTCTGGGTGCGGCTCCGACTCGTCATCGGCAGGTAGGCAAAGCGGTAAGTGGCCCCGCTGGGTTGAACGCCATGCTCCACGAAGGTCTGAACCCAGTCCCGATCGTTGTAGGTGACTGTCTCCTGCTTCCAGGTCGCGCCGTCGGCCACGACCACGCCGAGGGTGCCGTCGTAGAGCCAGTTGCTCCCGCCCTCCAGGGTTCGAGCCGCCGGGAGCGTGTGCAGGTAGGTGCGCACGGGCCGGGGATCGTCGCTGCGGATGTCGGAGCCCAGGCAGACGATCTCTTCGTCGAAGGCGAAGCAGCTCTTGTGGGCCCACAGCCGGCGGTCGTCGTCCACCAGCACCTGGAGAGCCATCCCGGCCGCCGCGAAGTCGCCCAGGGTCGCCGCCCCCGCCATCGGGCTCTCCTCCCGTCGCCAGGCATTGGGGCCGTTGTAGACCTCACCGGTCACCGCCGTGATCCCATCGTAGAGGTGCTGGGCCTCCTGAAGCTCCAGGTCCACGAAGTCGGTCACGTTCCCATCGGTGAAGAAGACCAGCCCGCCGTCGTGCTCCCGGGCCAGGGCGCGGGGGGCGACGTTGGCCGTCCGCATCGCCAGGCCAGCATACCAGGACGACCGCCGCACGACGAGGAACTCCGACCAGGGGTAGTAGCGGGCTCCGGTGGGCGGCGGAGCCGGTGTCTGGGCCCGGGCAACGGCCTGGGCCAGGGCCGGTTGTCCCAGCAGCGTATCCCCCGGCAGGTGGAAGTTGCCAAACCATGGCGTGGCGATCCCCCAGTACCCCTGCTCCATCTCCAGATCGTCGGGGTGCTTGGCCAGCCACTCCACGACCACCCGGGCCAGTTCATCCGCGTAGGGGGGATCGGGGAGGTTGAGCAGGAAGACGGCTCCCATGAAAAGCTCGCCGGCTTCAGTCATATGGGGCCAACGCCCTCGGGTTGCCGGCTGCTCCAGCCCCTGGTAGAAGTTCCAGCGCAGCCACTCGTGGAAGTAGTCCCCCAGGTAGGTTACGGCTTCGGACGTCGGGCCGTAGAGGGGGGAGTCGTGGGTCAGATAGACGTAGAAGGCGGCGGTTTCGAAGAGATGATCGCCGTAAAGCTGGTTGGGGGCTCGTCCGTGATCCCAAGGGGTGTAATCAGGCTTGGGGCCGGCGCTGCGGGTCCCCGCCGCAAGCCCCTCGTTGGTCCGCAGCCCCCAGTTCATCTCGTTCGCCGCCCATTGGACGACGGGGGGGAGCCGGAAGTAGAGGCCCGTGAGCAGGGAAACGACGCGGAACCAGGCTCCATTTGCCTCTGTCAGGTAGAAGAGGTCCCCGCTGGGACTGGCCTTGGTCAGGCTGCTGGAGTCCCGACCGATCCAGAGGTTGCACCAGAGGAGCATATCCTCCAGATCGTCCCGCACGTCGGGGCTCAGCTCCTCCCCTACGGCGAAGAGGATGTCCAGCAGGCGAAAGGGGACCTGCACTTCCCAGGTCCACCAGTTGCCGGGCAGCCCGTTGTCCGGGTGCAGATTGTTGTAGGTGATCTCGTAGCGCAACGCCGGTTCGATGACGTTGCGGATCATCTGGGTATCCTGGTACCAGCGAGAGCCGGGAACGTGGTAGGCGAAGGCCAGTTGGCGTACCGTCTGTAGGCCGCCGGAAATCTCTCCTGTCTGGGCGTTCTGCTGGTTGACCCGCCAGACCAGGTCCCGTTCCAGGCGGGCCACCCGCTCCTGCACGGCAGGATCGTCCCAGTCCACGTAGCGGAGTTGGACCATCTCCTGGTAACGCCGGCGCAGCCGCTCCAGCTCTGCCATACCCGGATCGTTCACCGTCACCGTCCAGCGGGTCGGTCCGGTAAATCCCTCCGCGTTGGCACCGGGGAGGGTCACGGTGCCCGTCTCCACGCTCAGCGCATCGAGGATCCCTTGATAGGAGTCCGAAACGGCCAGGACAGGCGCAGGGGCTGTCAGGAGCAATCCCGCAAGCCACCAGAGCTGTCCCACCAACAGGAGCCAGGATTGCCATCGCAACCAGTGCCTTGCTCGACGTTTCGTCATCATCCATACCTCTCCAGATAGTCCAAGGAGCCCAGCATCGCCATATGAAAAAGCCCAGGAAGTGCCTGGGCAAACTCCGCTGCGAGGTCTCTACCTGTTGTTCATCTTAGCGATGAAAGGGCGGGAGGTCAATAGGACTCCCCTCCCAAATAGGCCATCCGGTGCTGTCGCCCCTCTCCCAACCCCGGCGTCAGAGCCAGCCCTATGGCGATCCCGCAGGTGGCCACGCCAAAGAGGGTGGGGAACGAGCTCAGCGTCAGGATCCAGCCACCGAGGAGGGGGGCCAGTACCAGCGTTCCGCTCAGTGCGTTCAGAAGCCCCATGTAGACGGGACGTTGGTCAGGGGGCGTGATCTCCAGGGCGTAGTTGAAGTAGCCCACCATCAACGCGCTGCCCACGATCCCGATGGCCGCGAAGACCCAGACGAAGAGGATAGCCAGCCTGTCTCCTGCCTGAACGCCGCCCAGGTAGAGCCCCAGGGCGACCAAGGGGGCCGAGAGGCTGGCCAAGCCGGAGAGTTGGATGACGCGCCAGGTTCCTTTGCGATCGGCGACTAGTCCCAATCCCAGGCTGCCGGCCACCCCACCTAGCGTCTGGGCGGCGACGAACCCACCCACCGCCGCCTGGGAGAAGCCCAACTCCTCGATGGCGTAGACCACATAGAAGGGGGTGACCATCTGCTCCAGGCCCACCAACAGGCGGACGAGGACGAGCCGCCGAAAGAGGGCATCGTCCCGCAACGTGCGTCCCAAGAGCGGGAGGTAATCACGCCAGCTTGGCATAGGCGCATCCACCATCCCGGGTGGCTCTCGGATCACGGTAAGGGCCGCCAGGCCCAGCATGTAGCTGAGGCCGGCCAAGGCGAAGAGGATGGCGTAGTTCTGGGGGAAAGGGGGGCCGTCTGGCCCCAGGAGACGCCCTACCAGCACGCCGGCACCGGCGGCCATCAGTCCGCTGACGAACTGGGAGAGGCCGATCAGCCGTCCCCGGCGCTCCGTGGGGATCACCTTGGCCAGTACGTCGAACCAGGCGATGACGGCCAGGGCATCGGTCACCCAGAAGAGGGCCAGCACGAGGAAGAAGAAGGCCAGCACAGCCCAGGAGGGGCGGGAGAAGCCCAGCCAGAGGAGCAGGGCCAGCCCCCACCAGAGCGGGCGACCCACCAGCCCCGCCCCGATGAGGTAGGGCTTCATCCGGGGGCGGTGGGTCAGGAAGCGGGCTGCGACCAGTTGGGGAAGCTGCCAGCCGCCGCCGCTGATGACACCGACCAGGCTCAGGGCCAGCGTCGAAGTGGTAAGCTGTTGGACGAAGGCCGGCAACACCGTAGCCGGATGGGAAAGGGCCAGGCCCAAGCCAAAGGCCACATAGTCGAGGAAGATGACCAGCGCGTTACGGCGGTAATGGCGCTGGGCGAGAGGGGCTTCCACGGTTCACAGTGCCTCGGTAGAGATGATGAGGTCGGCCGTCGCCACGTTGGTCGCCAGCGGAACGTTGTGGACATTGCAGACCCGAAGGAGGGACTGGATGTCGGGATCGTGGGGATGCTTGTCCAGAGGGTCCACGAAGAAGAAGACGCCGTGGACCTCGCCCTGGGCCACCCGGGCGGCGATCTGGGCATCGCCCCCGTAGGGGCCGGAGAGCAGCCGCTCCACCTCCAGTCCTACCTTCTCCACCAGCAGCTTTCCGGTGGTCGCCGTAGCGATCAGGCGGTAGCCGGAGAGCTTCTCCCGATTGAAGGTGGCGAAGGCGACCATATCGGCTTTCTTCCCATCGTGGGCAATGAGGGCCAGGGTTTTCATCGTAGGGCTCCTTGGCAGGACACTTGTGAACGACAGGACAACCTCTTGAATATACCACAGTATCCTTCCTCCGGCAAACCTCCGTGATTCCGGTGATTACCCATATCTTTGGAGATAGGGAGACTAGCCGTTCACGAATGGGGCACGAATACACGAATTAAGGACCGCCTCGTTCGTGCATGTGTGAGAAATTCGTGGACGGCCTGCTACGGACCACTCTCTCGCTCACTGGTGGGTAATCACCGCTCCGTGATTCGTGCCTGGGTGTCCGTTTGTGGATGATCGATCCTACCACTGCCTCTGGGATGTGGGGACAGCACAGCCATCGGACGGGCTTTTCGCGCAAATTGAGGTACAATACCGGGGGGTACGATACCGAGGTACTATGCTTCCCGGTCAGCGGCCGGCCTGCCGGCCTGCCTTCAATACCACGTTGGAACTACCTGACCCATCAGGGACCCTCCCGCAGGAGGGTGCCCGTTGAGCGGTTAGGACAAGATGGGGGAGAAGGATGACTACCGACACCCAGCCTTCCTCGACCCAGCGCCAGGCACTGGAGCGCTCGCGGCGGGCTACGATGGCCGCCCTCCTGCGGATTGACGACAGCACCTTGATGGAGCTCACCCGGCTCACCTTGCCCGAGATCCGGGCCATCCAGCGGGAGATCGCCCAGGTCCTGCCGGCCGGCAACTTGCCCGCCTTCGTTCTCAGCGGTCTGGTGAAGCTCAAGGGACGCCGCGTCACCCCCAACCAGGTGCGGCGCGACCTGACCGCGCTGATGCGTGGCCTCAGTCTGATCCCCCAGGGGCTTTACGGTGTCTTCGTCGCCGGCCCCGCTGCCGTTCTCTACGCCTACCAAAAGATCCTGCAACTGGCGGGCAAGGATCCCGAGAGCGCCTTCCCTCAGGGCACCTGGCAGTTCTACCTCCAGTTCGGCATGCGGGAGGACACCGCCCGTCACGCCAATGAGACCGTGGGCTTCCATTGCTCCCTGCCCCCGGATCCCGATCCCGTGGCGGTGGCGGCTGCCTGGGTCTACGCCGCTCTGGAACTCCTCTACTGCTACGACGACCTCCTGGCCGCCGACTGGACAGAGCGGGTGATGCTACGGCTCCTGCTGGAAGAAGCGACGGAGGCCGATGTGGCTGATCGGCCCCCTTTCGTCACCCTCATTCGGGACTGGAACCGGGAGCGCCCTTACCATCGCCCCGAAGATGGGGCGGATTACCTGCTCCACCGTCAGGCCGCCTTCCGTCGTTTCTTTAAGCAACGGCTGGCTCTCCTCCCACCGGAGGCCCAGAAGCGCTTTCGTCAGCGCTATCAGGAGCGCCTGACCGAGGAGTTGCCTGCCTACCAAGAGCAGATGACGATCCTGGCCATCCTGGAGCCCGATCGCTATCAGGAGCACCGGATCCCTCTCCCTCTCTGGCAGGCGACCATCGCCTTCGTCTGGCAAGGCCACACCTACCTGCTTCCGGCCTGTCAGCAGGACGAGCGGGGTAGTCCCCTCTGCTATCCCCCCCAAGCTCGGGGGGCGCTGCCGGTGCCCCTTTACGCCCTCTCCGACGAAGAACTCTGCGACGCCGCCGGCCAACCGCTCCTGGTGGACCGAAGCGGACGGGTCTGGTATCGGAAGAGCGGCCACCTGCTGGGCAGTCTGCGTCCTCCCACGCCGGAGGCTGTGATGAACTGGTTGGCCGCTATCTTCGCTGTCCCCCAGACCGGAGCGGCCCCCACCCTCGACCTGCTGCTGGCCGAGAGCCCCAGGGCGCTTCAGCCCCAGTTGCGGAAGCGGCTGCCTGCCGCCACCCAGGAGGAGATCGAGGCACTGCGTCGTGCCCCCATCGTCATTAACTGGGACTGCCGGCCCCACGAGCTTCCCCTCGCCTACATCCGGCAGGACCATCGGGGCATCGGTGACCACGCCCTCACCCTCTTCCGCACCGAGCGGAGCATGGTCTTTGACCAATCCCACATCTTCTTCGACGGGATGTGGGGGATGGCCGTCGCCGAGGTGCTGACCGATAGCGCCATCCACTGGTACCGCCGCCTGGCCGGACGCCCTGTCGTGCCCCAGACGCCGTCCCCTCAGCCCCTACGGCTTCTCAACAGCCCGGAAGTGGAGGTCCTGGCCAGCCCCCACCGTCAACGGAGCGAGGCCGCTGCCGAATCCAAGGGTGTGGATACCCGCCGTCTCTTTCGCTTGCGCAAGTGGCTGCGTCAGCGGGGCGTCCACCTGACGGTCAACGACCTGCTCCTCCTCTATCGCTTCTTCCACGTTGCTGACTATCGGCCCTCCCCGACCGTTCGCCAGGCCCTGGAGGCTTTTCACAGCCGGGCCACCACTCCGGAGGGACGTGCCGCTTGGCAGTCCATTATGATGACGATGGCCCGTCTAGGGGAGACCAACCCCGCCCTTCTCATCCCGATGGATGCCAGCAACGTCTCCCCCCAGGAGCGGGTCTTTCCCACCACCTTCCGTAATCCCCTGACCGAGATCCGCGATCGCTTTGCCACCACCCGGCAGCGGTATCGGACCTATCGAGACGATCCCACCCCCGAGCACTGGACTGCTTTCGACCGGGCGCGTCGAGAGCTCTTGGCCTACCTGAAGGCCTTCGGTGAGCTGCTGGATGCCGTCAAGGCGGTGACGATGCGTGGCGAGAGCTTCAACACCGCCACCATCCGGCTGCTGGCCCACCTCCCCCCTTCGATGCAGCACCTGCTGGATCAGATCCCCCAGCGCATTGGGGTTCTGAACGAGATCATCAAGGGCAGTGAGGTCTTCTCCAACGTAGGGCGGGTTGCGCCGGGTAGCTCCCTTGCCCGCTTTATCAGCGCCAAGGACGATGGCAAGACCAAGGAACTGATCTGGGGGATCCTGACCGACGATGAGGGGCGGATGCACATCAGCCTGCGGGACTTCCGCCCCTTCGTCTTCCACCTTTTGGCCCTGGGCGAGGCAACGTTGGCCGATCTACTGGCCCAGGATTACCTGGATAGCTACGTGAAAGGGCTGAACCGCTTCGTCGCCGATCTAAGCACCATCATTGCCCTCGAACCCGCTCGCCCTCCGAAGTCTCCATAACAAGTTGGGAACAGGGCCCTCAATGCTTTAACCCTGGAGATTCCCGAGGTCTAGAGGGCGGTCCTGGGAGGCAACGCACTCACCCTTCCGAGAGCATCCCGAGGTGCAGATCGCCCCCCAAGGACCCCGGGAACCTGGGTCTTGCCTGAGCGTGGATAGGCCATAGGGGTAAGCGGCTCCTCCTTGACAAGCCCCTGGTTTCTTTGTATGATTCACCCCGAAGCTCACCGAGTTCCAGGGGACACAACGGGGATGCCCTTTGTGTCCCCCGTGCCCTTCCATTCCCTTTGAGCAACCCGATGCAAAGAAGCGAGGAGGAAAGCGATGCCCCTTTTAGACCCTCAGACCGCCAGCCAGGTGCGCCAGGAACTGGCCGGCCTGACCGGGCGCGTCCGTATCCTCAACTTCACCCAGAACTTTGAGTGCCAGTACTGTCTGGAGACCCGCCAGCTCGCCGAAGAGGTCGCCGCCCTCTCGGACAAAGTCGAGGTGGAGGTCTACAATTTCGTCACCGACCAAGATCAGGTGCAGGCTTACGGCATAGACAAGATCCCCGCTCTTGTCATCCTGGGCGAGTCCGACGGCCAGTACAAGGACTACGGCGTCCGTTTCTACGGCATTCCCTCCGGCTACGAGTTTACCTCTTTCCTTGATGCCCTCAAGACCGTCTCCCGGGGCGAGGTGGACCTGATGCCACAGACCCGCCAGTTCCTCTCCCAACTGACCGTTCCCCTCCACATCCAGGTCTTCGTCACCCCCACCTGTCCCTACTGTCCTCGAGCCGTGATGCTGGCCCATCACCTGGCCGTCGCCAGCGACCTGGTGCGGGGCGATATGGTCGAGGTGATCGAGTTCCCCCACCTGGCCCAGAAATATCAGGTGATGGGGGTACCTCGCATCGTCATCAATGAGACGGTGCACCAGGAAGGGGCTGTACCCGAGCCTTACCTGCTGGCCCGCCTCCAAGAGGCTGTCCTGCGTGCCGAAGGCAAGATGTGAAGTCCCTCTTTCTCCCGGAGGTCCCCAGGAACTCCGGGCCTTTTTTCGGAGAGGCGGGGTAACCATCCTGTCTGCTGGCATCCTTTCTTCAGACCTCCGAGGTCCTCGGTACAAAGCAGAGATGGCACAACAGACCACGTCAAGCTTCCCAGTTGAGGTGACCCGATGACCATTGCCAAGGAAGAGGCCCTGGCCTACCACGCCGAAGGCAGGCCGGGCAAGATCGAAGTCGTTCCCACCAAACCGATGTTGACCCAGCGAGACCTCTCGCTGGCCTACACCCCCGGTGTCGCCATCCCCGTCCTGGAGATCGCGCGGGATCCTTCCCTGGCCTATACCTACACGGCCAAGGGGAACCTGGTCGCCGTCGTCTCCAACGGCACAGCCATCCTGGGCCTGGGAGATCGGGGAGCTCTGGCCGCCAAACCCGTGATGGAGGGCAAGGGGGTCCTCTTCAAGCGGTTCGCCGACGTAGATGTCTTCGACATCGAGGTGGACACCCACGACCCCGACGAGGTGATTCGGGTCTGTGAGCTGCTCGCCCCTACCTTCGGAGGCATCAACCTGGAGGACATCAAGGCTCCCGAATGCTTCTACATCGAGGAGACGTTGCGGGAGCGGCTCGACATCCCCGTCTTTCACGATGACCAGCATGGCACCGCCATCATCTCCGGCGCGGGCCTGCTGAACGCCTTGGAACTGGTGGGGAAGCGCATTGATGAAGTGCGCATCGTCATCAACGGGGCCGGGGCTGCCGGCATCGCCTGCGGTGAGTTCTACCTGCTTCTGGGCGCCCGCCGCGAGAACATCCTGATGCTGGACAGCCGGGGGGTGATCTACAAGGGCCGGGAGGCGGGGATGAACCCCTACAAGGCCCGCTTCGCCCAGGACACGGAACTGCGCACCCTGGAAGAGGCGGTTCGAGGAGCCGACGTCTTCGTCGGCCTCTCCGTCGCCGACGTGCTCACGCCGGCGATGGTCAAGACGATGGCCGAGCGCCCCATCATCTTCGCCCTGGCCAACCCCGACCCTGAGATCCGTTACGAGATCGCCAAGGAGGTCCGACCCGACGCTATCGTCGCCACCGGCCGCTCCGACTATCCCAACCAGGTGAACAACGTCCTGGGATTCCCCTTCATCTTCCGGGGGGCGCTGGACGTCCACGCCCGGGCCATCAACGAGGAGATGAAGGTGGCGGCGGCCAAGGCGCTGGCCGCCCTGACCCGTGAGGACGTGCCCGACTCGGTGCTCCAAGCCTACGGCCTGGAACGGCTCAAATTCGGCCCCGACTACATCATCCCCAAGCCCGTGGATCCCCGCGTTCTCCTCTGGGTGGCCCCGGCGGTGGCCGAGGCGGCGATGGCCTCCGGCGTCGCCCGGCGCCCCATTGACCTGGACGTCTACCGGCGGGAGTTGGAGGCCCGCCTAGGGCCGGGCCGGGTGCTGATGCGCACCTTGCTCGACCGGGCCCGGACTTCGCCGAAGCGAATCGCCTTCGGCGAGGGGGAGGAGCCCAAGATCATCCGAGCCGCCGCCCGCATCCTGCAGGAAGGGATCGGCCATCCCATCCTCCTGGGCCGCCCCGAGGTGATCGCCCGCCAGATCGAGGAGCTGGGGCTGGAGTTCGAGCCGGAGGTGGTGGACCCGGCCCGGTCGTCCCGACGGGAAGCCTACGCCGAAGCCCTCTATCGGCAGCGACAGCGCAAGGGTGTGACCCGGCAACGGGCCCAGGAGCTCATCACCCAGCCCAACTACTTCGGCGCGATGATGGTTCAGCAGGGGGACGCCGATGCCTTCATCTCCGGTCTCACCTCCAACTACCCGGAGGTGCTGCGCCCTGCCCTCCAGGTGGTGGGAACGCGCGAGGGGGTGAGACGGGTAGCCGGGATGTACATTATGCTGGTCAACGACCAGGTCTACTTCTTCACCGACGCCACCGTCAACATCGAGCCCAGCGCTGAGGACCTGGCCGAGATCGCCATCCTGGCTGCCGACGCTGCTCGGGTCTTCAACGTGGAACCCCGGGTGGCGATGCTTTCCTTCTCCAACTTCGGGAGCACCCGCCATCCGCTGTCGGAGAAGGTGCGCCGGGCGGTGGAGATCGTGCGGGAGCGCCGGCCCGACATCGCCGTGGATGGCGAGATGCAGGCCGATACCGCCGTCGTCCCGGAGATCGTCGAAGAGCGCTATCCCTTCAGCCGGGTGAAGGATGCCAACATCCTCGTCTTCCCCAACTTGGAAGCCGCCAACGTGGCCTACAAGCTCCTGAACCGGCTGGGCGGAGCCGAAACCATCGGCCCGGTGCTGATGGGGATGGGCAAGCCCATCCACGTCCTGCAGGCTGGCGACGCCGTCGAGGAGATCGTCCGCATCGCCGCTGTCGCCGTCCTGGATGCCCAACTGCGGGAGTGATCCCAAGGGCGTCTGCGCGGAGGCCAGCTGCGCTGGTCGGATCAGGGTGCCGGCGGAGGCGGGCAGAGCGCGGACCCGTGTCAAAGTCTGAGGGCGAACGATGTACCCCCTCTCTGCCCGGACCGATGTGCCTAGGATAGACGACGACCGATGCCGGTGTTGCCGGCGCTGTCTGGCCGCCCAGACCTGTCGCTATCACGCCTTCGTCCGCTTCGACCGGGAGGAACCGCCAGTGATTGACGCAGCCCGCTGCGGTGGCTGCCGCATTTGCATCCCGGCCTGCCCCTTCGATGCGGTGCTGCCGCCCAATGGTCGGGACCTTCCGCCCTGGTGATGGGACAGACTACCGACCGCGATGTTGCAGACCTTCTTCGAGGCCAACCAACAGATCCTCTACTTCATCTACGGCCAGGTCTACTTCGTGATGGCCATCGCCATCGCCCTGCGTCCTGGGACAAGGAGCCGCCTGGAACTGGCTCGCACGCTGCCGCTGCTGGCCCTCTTTGGTCTGACCCAGGCGTTGGTGGAGTGGGGGCGGGTCTTCATCCCCATCCAGGCCACCTACACGCCCCTGGCCCTCGTTCAGTTGCTCCGCGTGGCCCAGCTCCTCATTCTGGCCCTCTCCTACGCTTTCCTGATGGCCTTCGGGCTTCAGGTCCTCTCTCCTCGTCGGCTTCCGCCTCCGGTAACCCGCTGGTTCCCCTGGGTCCTCTACCTGGTCTGGGGGGGGCTCCTCTTGTTGATCTGGGTTCTCCTCCCAGACCGCCTCGACCGGCTCCTGACCATCGGAGACGTGAGCTGCCGCTACCTGCTGGCCCTGCCCGGCGGCGTGCTGAGCGCCTGGGGGCTGCGCCGCCAATCGGAGCGGGTCATCCGCCCTCTGAAAGAGCCCCGCATCTACGACTTCCTGCGGTTGGGGGGGATCGCCATCGCCGGCTACACCATCCTGGCTGGCCTCATCGTCCCCCCGGCTCCCTTCTTCCCTGCCTCTTGGCTGAACGAGGCCCGCGTAGCAGCCCTGCTGGGAGGCATCCCCATCGCCGCCCTCCGCGCCTGTTTTGGCTCGATCTTGGCTTACGCCATCCTCCGTGCCCTGGACGTCTTCCACCTGGAGACGGAGCGCTGGATCGAAGAGATGGAGCGGGCCCAGGCCCTGGCCGAGGACCGGGAGCGGATCAGCCGGGAGCTTCACGACGGCACCATCCAGTCCATCTACGCCGCCGGCTTGATGTTGGAGGACGTCCGTCAGTCTCTGAACGAAGACGTGGAGCGGGCCCGGGTCCAGTTGGACCGGGTGATGCACAGCCTGAACCAGACCATCCGGGACATCCGCAACTACATCTTCGACCTGCGGCAGGACGAGATGGTGACGGACCTGGAGGAGGGCGTCCGCCAACTCCTAAAGGACTTCCGGGTCAATACCCTCGTCGAGGTGAACTACCACGTGGAAGGGAAGGGGCCGCCACCGCTAAGGCCGGAGCAGACCCGGCACATCATCCAGATCGTGCGCGAGGCGCTGAGCAACGTCGCCCGACACGCCCGTGCCCGCCGGGTGGACGTCCGACTGCGCTACGGTGAGAACCAGCTCACCTTGCGCATCGCCGATGACGGTGTGGGCTTCCCGGTGACCGGCGTGGGGGAGGGAGGGCGCGGGCTGCGCAACATGCGAGAACGGGCCCAGCTCCTGTACGGGGCCCTCGTTGTCGAGGGCGAACCGGGCCGGGGCGTCACCGTGGCGCTGACCGTCCCCTACGAGAAGCCATGAGGGGCAAGGGAGCAACGGGCCAATGAGGCACCCGGAAAGAAGCGATGAGGTTTAAGGAGGCTATAGGTTCAGGGGGAGGAGAGCGATGGGAAGGCATCTGCGCATCCTGATTGTGGACGACCACGAAGTGGTGCGGCTGGGGCTGCGCACCTTGTTGGACCGCCACCCGCAGTTCACCGTTGTGGACGAGGCCGGCACAGCCCGGGAGGCGGTGCAAAAGGCCCTCCAGCACCAGCCCGACGTCGTGGTGATGGACATCCGGCTGCCCGGGGGGAGCGGCATCGAAGCCTGCCGCAAGATCACGGAGCAGATCCCGGAGGCCAAGGTGATCATGCTCACCTCCTACGCTGAGGATGAGATGCTTTTCGACGCCATCACAGCGGGTGCGGCCGGCTACGTGCTCAAGCAGATCGGCTCCGACGACCTGGTGCGGGCCATCGAGACGGTGGGCCGGGGCGACGCCCTGCTGGACCCGGCGCTGGTGCAGAAGGTCTTCGACCGGGTGCGGGAGGCCGCCCGCAAGGAGGAAGCCGCCGCCTTCGCCGACCTGACGGAGCAGGAGCTGCGCGTCCTGGCCCAGGTGGCCAAGGGGAAGACGAACCGGGAGATCGCCCAGGCCCTCTACCTGGGGGAAGGGACGGTGCGCAACTACGTCAGCAGCATCCTCAGCAAGCTGGGGCTCTCCAACCGAGCAGAGGCGGCCGCCTACGCCGTGGAGCACAACATCGAGGACTACTTGTAGGGGGTACAGTCCGCAGTCCGCAGTCCGCAGTCCGCAGTCCTCAGTCCTCGGCCCTCGGTCCTCAGCCCTCCGTCGGCGGTCGGCGATCGGATAATCACCATATGGATGCCGAAGGTTTGTTGGAGCAACTGGTCCGCATTGAGAGCGTGAGCGGACAAGAGGAAGCCGCTGTCGCCTTCCTGGTCGAGGCGATGAGCCGGCTGGGCTTTCACGCCTACACCGACGAGGCCGGCAACGCCGTGGGCGAACTGGGAGACGGCCCCGACACGGTGGTCCTGTTGGGCCACATAGACACCGTGCCCGGTCGGGTCCCCGTGCGCCGGGAGGGACCGTGGCTCTATGGGCGCGGGACGGTGGACGCCAAGGGACCGCTGGCCGCCTTCGTCGCCGCCGCTGCCCAGGTCGGTCCCCAACCAGGCCGGCGCCTCGTCGTCGTCGGGGCCGTCGAGGAGGAGGCAGCCACCTCCAAAGGGGCACGCCGGGTCCGGGACCGTTTCGCCGATGCCCCTCCCAGCGCCTGCATCGTGGGGGAGCCCAGCGGCTGGGACCGGGTGACGCTGGGGTACAAGGGCCGGCTGCTGGTGGAGGTGACGCTTCAACAGCCGGCTGGCCACACAGCCGGTCCCCACGGGGGCGTTGCCGAAGCGGGCGTCCTCCTCTGGCAGGCCCTGCAGGCGCACGCGGAAGCCTTCAACGCCGGCCGGGAGCGGGCCTTCGACCGGCTCCTCCCCTCCCTGCGCCGTTTCCAGACCGGGAGCGACGGCCTGACCGACCAGGCCCATCTGACCATCGGGCTGCGGCTCCCGCCCGGCTTAGAGCGGGCGGCGCTGGAGGCGGCGCTGGAGGCAGCGGCCCGCCGGGTCGAGGCGGCCACCCCGGCCCGGGTCCACCTCACCACCCACGGCTACGAGCCCGCCTTCCAGGCCCCCCGGAGGAACAGCCTGGTACGGGCCTTCCTGGCCGCCATCCGGGCGGAGGGGGGGCGGCCTCGCTTCGTCCTCAAGACCGGCACATCCGACATGAACGTCGTGGGGCCGGTGTGGGGCTGTCCCATCGTCGCCTACGGGGCCGGCGACGCCGCCCTGGACCACACCCCGGAGGAACGGATCCACCTGGGCGAGTTCCGGCGCAGCATCGCCGTGCTCAGCCGTGTCCTCCAGCACCCCCCCGCAGGCTGAAGAGACTGTTCACCCTCCCGCAGGTTAGGCGCGTTTCCGACGCGAAACCGTGCTTCAAATAGCCTATCGGGGCTGAAAGCGCCCTCGACCGGTGACCTACGGGAGGAATCAGACAAGGAGGCATCCGATGACTTCCCCAGCCGAGAAGATCCTGCCCAAGATGCAGGCCACCCATCAGGAGTTGGTGACCCTGATCAAGGGTCTGGACCAAGAGACCCTGAACCGGCGGCCACCGGAAGGGGGCTGGAGCATCCGGGAGAACCTGGCCCACCTGGTGGACGCGGAGCGGGCTCACCGGCGGTTCGTCGAGGCCGTGTTGGAGGGACGTCCCATCCGCCGTCTGGAGGGTTTCGACCTGGACCGATGGAACGAGGAGCGCGTCGCCCGTCGGGCCAATCAGTCCGCCGACGAACTCCTGGAGGCGCTGGAGGCTGAGCGCCGGGAGACCCTGGCCCTCATCACCGCGCTTCCCGACGATGCCTGGGAGAAAGAAGGGGATCACCCGGTCCTGGGCCGGGTCAGCGTGCAGCACGTGCTCAAGATCATCGGCATCCACGAGCGGATGCACCTGAAAGAGATGCGGCAGTTGGCTTCGATACAGGCGTAGGCTAACAGGCGTGGGCTAATGGAACCGTCAAACGGCGCGGGTGACAATGCCGACGGCGGCAACCCAGACCAGCACCTGGACGATCAGGCTCCCTGCCCAGAGCAGGTAGGCCGCCACCCGCTCCCGCCGGTAGAGGAGAAACCCGAGGGTGGTGTTGGCCAGCAGCGTCAGCAGCCCGATGAGAGGAAGGTAGAAGACCCGGATGCGCCGGACCCATCCCCCCGCCTCGCCCGCCGCATTGACCCGCAGGGGCACCTGGTCCGGCAGGCTCGGATAGCGCCAGCAGAGGAAGCCAACGAGGAGGAGCAGCAGCAGCCCCCCTGACATCAGCAGCCCGACCCCCAACCGGTCGGACCAGAAGGCCCAGGAGAAGATGGCCGGCTGCTCCGAAACCTGATCCACCATCTGGGTTGGTCCCATCTCCAGCCGCACCCGCAGAGCTTCGCTGAAGCCCTCCAGGTCGGCTGGCGAGATGGCGTAGGTCAGGGCCGGCGTGCTGATCCAGACCTGGCGCTCCAACGGGGCGGTGGCGTAGAAAAGCACTGGTCCCAGCGTCTCCGCCTCTCCGTACCCCATCTGGTATCCCGGCCAGCGAACGCCCCGGAAGCGCACCCGCTCCCGGACCTGCGATCCCGGGATCACCCGCACCACGTTGGCCATCGGGATCACCTGGCGGGTCGCTCCCCAACGGATCACCAGCCGGTTGCGGTCGAGGTTGTAACCCGCTCGGAGAAGCCCATCGAGCCAATAGAGCAGCAGCCCCAGCAGCAAGAGGCTGCCCACCAGCAGCAGGGCGAGCAGAAAGGTTCCCAGGTCGAGAGGCCGCTGGCGGACCACCCGCACGATCCAGCCGTCCGCGGCCACCAGAAGCAGCAGGAGCCCCACCCCAATGGCCAGTCCCAGGCGACGATCCACAGGGAAATCCATACCTTTGCCCCTTTTCGGTAGCTTCAGAGGTTGCGGGGACTACGAGGACCCTCCCGCAGGTTCTCTCCACGCCCTGAAGCGCGTCGCAGGCAGCCTCCGATAAGCCGTTGCGGTCGCCGGGCACCATGTGACCTGCGGGAGGGTGACAAGGGGGGATTATACAGACCCCGGCCCCATCCGTCAACCGTGGAGGCAATTTGACCAATTGCCCCACCCCCCGCTCCCGAGATGCGAGCAATCACCAAGGGGGCTTTGCGTTTTCTGCAACCCTGAAGTACAATTCTTAGCAGAGGTCCTTCCCCACCCCAAATCCGGCTATGGAAGCGATCGCCTTACGCAAGCTGCTCCGTCGAGACCTGATAACCGCTGTGCTGGCCGACTTCGCCCGGCTCCTGCCCTCGTCCGGCTCTCTTTGCCTCTACGACCGGGATGGTCGGGTCCTGGCTGCCTATCCGGCCCCACCATCTCCCGAGCCTGTCGAGGCCATCCGGGCCGTCCTGGATGGCAGCGGCGCTGTCCCCTTTCCCGGCGGCGTGGCCGAGCCCCTCCTCGTTCAGGGCCGGCCGATAGGGGTCTTGGTGGGAACGGTTGTGGACGTCCCTCCCTTGCCTGCCCGAAAGGCAGCGGATCCGCCGGCCCTCCACCCCCTGCTCCGGGCGCTGGCGGGGGCGCTGGGCCAGATGGCAACCCTGGCCCTGGAGAACCGGGCGCTGGCTCTAGAGGCTCTGGACCGCTACCGAGAGTTGAACCTGATCTACCGGATGCAGACGGAACTGGGTGCCGAGCTGGACCCGGACCAGATCGCCACCCGGGTTCTGGCCGAGAGCATGCGGGTGATCAAGGCGACCCGTGGGGCGATCCTGCTCCTCAGCCAGGACGGACAGAGTCTTGTGGTTCAGACTTGCGAGGGGCTGTCCCTGGAGCGCGATCGCTATCCGGCGACGGAAGGGCTCGCTGGTCAGGCTCTCTCCCAACGCCGTTCTTTTCTCATCAACGATCTAAAGCGGGACCGGCAGCAGGGAACGCTGGAAGCCCATGCCCGTTCCCTCCTCTTCGTCCCCCTGTTGGTGGGGGAGAGGGCACTGGGGGTGATCTGCCTCTTCGACAAGAAGGGGGGCAAGATCTTCACGGCCGGCGACGAGAAGCTGCTCAACGCCTTGGCCTCTCAGGCCGCTGTTGCCTTCCAGACCGCCCGCCAGGTCGAGGAGCGAGAGCGCCTCCTGCGCCAGCAGATTCAGGCCCTCCGGGTGGAGATTGACGAGATCAAGAAGCAGCGCCAGGTGGCCGCGATCACCAGCACGGACTACTTCGCCCATCTGCAGGCGACCGCCCAGCGGATGCGACAGGAGTTCGAGGAAGAGACCTGACCGAGACAAGGAGCGTGAGGGTGGCCCGACTGATCTCCTTCCATTCCTTTCGAGGTGGGACGGGCAAGTCCAACATCACCGCCAACGTGGCAACGGCGGTAGCTCAGGCCGGCTATCGTGTGGGCGTCGTGGATACCGACATCCAATCACCAGGCATCCACACCATCTTCCGGTTGGATGAAGGACAGATCCACCGAACCCTGAACGACTACCTGTGGGGACGGTGCGCCGCCGAGGAGACCGCCTACGACGTGAGCCGCCGGCTGGGGCTGCAAACGGGTCGCCTCTTTCTCGTCCCTTCCAGCATGGATATGTGGGACATCTCCCGCGTGCTGCACGAAGGGTACGATGCCCGCCAACTCCGCGATGGCTTCAAGACCCTCATCCGCACGCTGGACTTGGACTACCTCCTGATAGATACCCATCCGGGGTTGAACGAGGAAACATTGCTCTCCATCGCCATCAGCCACATCCTGGTGGTGATCCTGCGCCCCGACGCTCAGGACTACCAGGGCACCAGCGTCACGCTGGAAGTGGCCCGCAAGCTGAGCGTCCCCCGCATCTACCTGGTGCTCAACAAGGTGCTGCCTGACCTGGACGCTAGGGCACTGCAGCGGGTGGTAGAGGAGCGCTATCGGACGCCCATCGGGGCGATCCTGCCCCTGTGCGAGGAACTGGTGCGCCTGGGCAGCGAGGGGGTCTTCCTCCTCCAGCAGCCCAACCACCCCTTCTCCCAAAGGATCCGAGAGTTGGCGGAGACCATCCTGGGTCCCGCCGAGAGCCCCCAACCGTGATGGACTATGGCTGAGCAAGAATCTCTCTCCTGGCTGGCTGGCAACCAAATCTACACCCACCGGCGGGCTGAAGGTATCAGCGGGATGGAGATCCTGGCCCTACCCGAAGGGCTGCGCCTGCTGGTCAACGAAGTGCTGCGACAGGAGCCGGCCCAGGCCGACGAACTGGCCCAGGCCCTGGGGCGGGACCGGGAGACGGTGGAACAGGAGTTGGCCCTGCTGGTCGCCCAGGGCTGGCTGGAACGGCTCTCCACCCCCGATGGCCCCCGCTACCAGGTCCGGCTGGGTCGCCGTCGCCGCCGCAGCCTACCGCCTGGAATCTGGCAGACGCTGGAAGGGGTCTGGCGGATGCCCCTCTTCCGCGCCTTCAGCGAAACGGAGTTGGCCGACTTCACCGACGCCTTTCGACAACAATCTCTTCAGGCCGGCGAAGTGCTCTTTGAGGAAGGGACCTGGGGGGACACGCTCTACCTGGTGGACAGCGGCGAGATCGAGCTGATGACCACGGACATTGAAGGCCGTCCCGTCGTCCTGCGCCGCTTGCGGGCCGGCGATGTGGTGGGCGAGGCCGCCGTCCTGATCGGCGAACGCTACGCCTTCACCGCCCGGGCCGTCGAGCCCAGCCAGGTCTGGACCCTGCGCCGGGCAGACCTGGCCCGCCTACTGGCTCAGGACCCTTCTACCGCGCTCCTCTTGGAGCGGGAGCTGAGCGGCCGAGGAGGGGCCACGCCCGCCGACAGCCCCCCCGCCCTCAATCCGGTCCTCTTCGTCGGACCAGGCATCGTCGAATTCCTCCAGGTGGTGACCCACTACACTCGCTGCCCCATCACGTTGCTGGATCTGCGGCGGGTCTCCCCTACCATCGCCAACCTGCTGGGAAAGCAGGTGGCCTACCGGCCAGCCTGGCGGATGGACGGCAGGAGCCTCTCCCGGGCAATCCGGGAGGCTCTGGAAGCCGGCCGTTGGACCTTTGTGGCAGTGCCTCCCACCGATCAACCCTCCTCAGCGCTGATGGGGGTGATCAGCCTGATGGAACTGATGATTGATCTCAGCGGCAAGGATCTGCCTTGGATCATCGCTGCCGCTCGTCGCCGCTGGGTCATCCCCGCCGGACCCCGGGTCAACTTGGACCGATTGGCCCGCCAACTGACGGGACGGACCGTGGGGCTGGTCTTCTCGGGGGGGCTGGCCCGTGCCCTGGCCCACATTGGCGTCCTGCGGGCTCTGCTCCGGGCCAAGGTCCCGGTGGATGGGGTGACCGGCACCGGGCTGGGGGCAGTCATCGCAGCCCTCTACGCCGCCGATTTCTCCCCCGATGAGATCGCCCAGCGGGTTCAACGCGCTCCTCAGGAGCTTAGCCCCTTCGACGGCGGGCGGAACCTGCGCCTGGCCAACCGGGCTGGCCTCTACACCGGCCGGCGGGCTCGCATCGCTCTGCAGCGCTGGCTGGACGGCCGCTCCTTTGAGGACCTGGTGATCCCCTTTTGCCTGCCGGCCACCGATCTGCGGCGCGGTCAGACCCTTGTCCTGGAGGAAGGCCCCCTGGCCCAGGCCCTGGAGGTCGCGCTGGCCCTCCCCGGCCTGGTCGTGCCGGTGGAGCGGGACGGGGCGTGGCTGGTGGATGGGTGGCTGCACAACCCGCTGCCTGCCCACCTTCTCCGTCAACAGGGCATCGGCCTGATCATCGGCATCAACACCCTCCCAGGACCGCCCTCGGAGCCCCGGGAGACCTCGCTCGACCTGACCCGCACCTGGCTGGAGATTCAGACCCGGCTGGCCCACGCCGCGATGCTCCGCCACCTCTCCGACCTGGACTTCCTCATCACGGTCCCCCTGGACAACGTGGCCGAGACCGACTTCGACCGGGCAGAGGAGATCATCGTCCGGGGGGAGGAGGCAGCGGAGCGACAAATGGACATCCTGCGTGATCTGCTGCGGCTGGAGTGGTAGCGGATTGCGGATTGCAAATGGCGAATTGCCCATTGTGGATTGCAGGTTGCGTTGGAGGAGGCGATGTCCAAGAAGATCCTGATCGTGGATGACGAAATCTACATCCGGGTGCTGCTGGAGCAGACGCTGGAGGACTTCGAGGACGCCGGCGTTGAACTGCTGGCCGTGGGCGATGGCCTAGAGGCGTGGGAGGTCGCCCGAACCGAGCGCCCCGACCTCATCATCCTAGACGTGATGATGCCCGGCCTCTCAGGCTATGAGGTCTGCCAGCGCATCAAGAGCGACCCCGATCTCTCCGACATCCACGTCATCATGCTCACCGCCAAGGGGCAAGAGATAGACCGGCTGCGCAGCATCGAGGTGGGCGCCGATGAGTACATCACCAAGCCCTTCGATCCCGACTACCTCATCGAGCGCACTGCCGACGTGCTGGGCGTCAGCATCGCGTAGAGGATCGTACCCATGCAGGCTCCCCAGGAGGCCCTGCAACAGGAACAACGCCTTTTCCAGGCCCTCCAGATCCTCTCAGCCCGCATCACCACTTTCCACGATCGGGACCCGCTGCTGGAGGCACTGGTACAGGGCGTGACGGAGGTCTTGGGCTATTACAACGCCCGGGTCTTCCTGCTGGACGAAGGGCGGGAGGAGCTCTACCTGGTCGCCTCCGCTCGACCCCCCGCGCCATCGGTGGACACACCGCGCTTTCGGATCGGTCCTGAGGGGGCCATCGGGCGGGTGGCCAGTAGCGAGGCCCCCCTTCTGATCCCCGACGTGGCTCAGTGCGATTTCTCCACGCCCTCGGACCCGGCAATCCGCTCTGAGATGGCCGTCCCGATGTTCGTGGGCGGCCGGCTGGTGGGTGTCCTCGATGTTGAGAGCGATCGCCCTCACGCCTTTCAGGCCCAAGACCTGGCAGTGATGACGGCTCTGGCCAACCAGACCGCAGCCGCCCTCGAGGCTGCCCGCCTGCTGCAGGAGAGCCGGACCACGACCATCGCTCTGGAGCAGCAGGCCCGCAACCTGATGCTCATCAACCGCATCTCCACGACCCTGGCCTCCTCGCTGGACGCCTACGAGATCCTCGACGTGAGCCTCCGGCACCTGGTAGAGCTGAGCGAGGCGGACTACGGAGGCGTCCTCATCGTGGAGCGGGGGCGGGAGCGGGGCCTGATCGCCGCCGAATACCCCTTCCGCCGCCTCACCGGCACCCGTCTCCCTCTGCCCCACCTCCCCTCGGCCCGACGAATGCTGGAGGCGGGGATCCCCTACGCCATCAAGGATGCCCTCCACCATCCACTCCTGGACCCCCTGCGAGAGCAGATCGCCCCCCTGGACATCCGCTCGTTGCTCCTGGTCCCGATGGTAGCCCGGGACGAGATGATCGGCATCTTGCTGCTGGCCTCCCTGGGGCGACGTCGGACCTTCAACGACGAGGAGATGGAACTCTGCCAGACGGTGGTCAACCAAGCGGCTGCCGCCATCGCCAACGCCCGCCTCCTGCAGGACATTCAGCAGCAGAGCCGCGCCTTGGCCCGCAAGAGCCAGGAGCTGGCCGAGGAGTCGAGCAAGCTGGACGCCATCCTCAACAACATCGCCGACGGCCTGGTGGTGACCGATCCCACAGGGCGCATCATCCTGAGCAATCCGGCCTTCCGTGAGATGGCCGGGCTACCCTCGGGCCGATCCTTGCGGGGGCGTCTGCTGGCGGAATCCTTCCCCGTGGCCGGCCTGCAGCCCCTCGCCGACCAAGCCCTGCACGCCCCTGGTCAGGTCTTCACCGAGAACCTGGAGCTGCCTGATGGTCGGGTCTTGAAGACCTCGGCCACCGCCCTCCGCCTCCCTCCGCCCGTCCTGGAGCCAGAGCAGGGCGAGCAGATCGCCGGCGTCGTCACCGTCCTGCGGGACATCACCCACGAGGTGGAAGTAGATCGGATGAAGACCGATTTTATCTCCGCCGTCTCCCACGAGCTGCGCACCCCGCTCACCTCGATCCTCGGCTTTGCCAGCCTGATCCAGCGGGAGTTTCGCCGCCGCATCGCCCCCCACGTAGCTGCCGACGACCGTGCCCGCCAAGTTGCCGACCGCATTCTAGACAACCTGACGATCATCGAGCGGGAAAGCCGGCGGCTCACCCGGCTCATCAACGACGTGCTGGACATCGCCAAGATGGAAGCAGGACGGGTGGAGTGGCACATGGCGGAGACCGACCTCTCCGGCGTCATCCAGAGCGCCGTGGCTGCCACCTCCGCCTTGGCCGAGGAGAAGAACTTGCCCATCCAGGTCTACCTACCCCCGGAGGGGCTGCCTCCCGTCTGGGGGGACCGGGACCGACTCATTCAGGTGATGACCAACCTGCTCTCCAACGCCATCAAGTTCACCGAGCGGGGACAGGTTGAGGTGCGCGGCTGGCGGCTGACCGTCGAAGGTGAGACCCTTCGGTGCGCCGGCCCCTTCCCGATCCCCTACGAGCCGGCCTCCGAGATCCAGGAGACCCTCACCGGCCTCCACTTCTCCGACGGCGAATGGGTGGTCGTGAGCGTTGTGGACACAGGCATCGGCATTCCCGACGAAGACCTGCCCCGCGTCTTCGAGAAGTTTACCCAGGTGGGGGATACGCTGACCGAGAAGCCCCGAGGGACGGGACTGGGGCTTTCCATCTGCCGAGAGATCATCGAGCACCACGGGGGACGTATCTGGGCGCGAAGCCGGTTCGGCCTGGGCAGCACCTTCTCCTTCGCTCTCCCCTTGAAGGTCGCGCCGGCTTCCGGTCGGACACGACCAGCGGCCTGGTCTCCTGGCACCGTTGCCAAGCCCATCACTGCCCACTCCATCTCTGCCACCGCTCCCGCCCTTCCCAGCCGGGGACGGGGGCATACCATTCTGGTGGCCGACGACGAGGCCAACATCCGGCGTATGTTGCGCCAGGAGCTGAGTGAGGCGGGGTACCGGGTCATCGAGGCCGCCGACGGAGCCGAAGCGCTGGCCCAGGCCCGCCAGGAACAGCCTGACCTCATCGTCTTGGATGTGATGATGCCCGGCGTCTCCGGCTTCGATGTCACCAGCGCCCTCAAGGCCGACGAACGTACCCAGAAGATCCCCATCGTCATTCTCTCCATCGTCGAGGACCGGGAGCGGGGGCTGCGGCTGGGGGCCGACGCCTACCTGACCAAGCCGGTGGACACGGTTCGTCTGCTGAAAGTGGTGGAAACGTTAATTGCGACGAGGGGCTTGGAGTGAAGATGAGAGCGCTGCGGACCGGTTACTTGCGCTTCCTCGTCTTGGCGCTGGGCATGGCCATCCTGCTCTACGGCCTTGCCCTCTTCGCCCTGATCGTGCGGCTCCCCCACGATGGCTACAGCGTCCACTTCTCCCGGGAGGGAGTTGTCGTGGACCAGGCCAACCTGATCGGCCCGCTCCGGGTGGGTGACGTGATCACCAACATCGCCGATCACCCCGTGCACGCCGATCTGATGAAGCCGGGGGAGTGGTATCGGCGGCTCTTCGCGAAGGCGGAGCGCCTCCTTACGTACCAGGTGCGTCGAGATGCGGAGACGTTGCTGTTGACTGTGGACCTGGCCCGACCCATTTCGGGGGCCCTGCTGGCCCACGTCGGCGTGCTCTACGTGATCGGCCTCACTTTCGTCCTCAGTGGTTTGCTGGTCGCCTTCCACCGAGGAGGGGGGAAGGGGGATCGGGCCGGCCGCTTGATCGCGGTCACCTTTCTCCTGGAGGGGCTCAACCTCTTCACCAACACGACCAACGCTGCCGGTGCCAACCTGGCCGTTGCCTTCTTCTGGATCACTGTCCCGTTGGACGTGATCTCCTTTTGGCTGGTCCTCAGCTTCTTCCTCCACAGCTTTCTCGTCTTCCCCGAAGAGGTGAGTTGGATCCGACGCCGCTCTTGGGTGGTGCCGACCATCCACCTGGTGAACCCCGTGGTCGCTGGCCTGGGGAGCTGGCTGCTGGGCGGAGGAGAGGTCCTGCCCACCCGAGCCATTCTCTTCCGCCTCAGTTACCCCATCGGCGGGTTGATGCTCCTGATGGGAGTGGGGCGGCTCATCTACCTCTACCGGACCACCCATCGTCCTCTGGTGCGCACCCAGATCCGCTGGCTGGTCTGGGGGCTGGTGGTGGGAACGCTACCCTGGTTGCTCTTCTTCAACCTCCCGATCATCCTTAGTGGGGAGCCTCTCCTTCCCTTGGGGCTGACCCTGGTGCCCCTCATCGCCATTCCCATCACCTTCACCTTCGCCGTGACCCGCTACCGGCTGCTTTCCATTGATCGGCTCATCAACCGGAGCCTGGTCTACGGAGCGCTGAGCCTCGTCCTGGTCGTTTTCTACTTTGCCACCGTCGCCCTCTTCAGCCGGATGGTGCAGATCGCGGCCGCCGGGGTGGAGGACACGACCATCGTCTTCTTCTCCACCTTGCTGGTCGCGCTTCTCTTCCTGCCGGCCCGCCAGCGCATCCAGGCAGCCATTGACCGCACCTTCTACCGGCACAAGATCACCTTCCAGCAGGTGCCGGCCCAAGTTGGCCGGGAGCTGAGCACTACCCTCGTCTTCGATCAACTGACCACCCTCCTGACGGAACGTCTCCCCCGGCAACTGGAGATCGCTGGCGCGGTCCTCTACATCCTCGACGAAGAGGCCTCCCGGTTCACCCCTCACGGCTCCCTGACAGGGGAACCAATCCCCGCCCAGGCTCCCTTCCTCACCCCGCTGCGAGGGGGGAACAAGCCCCTCGTCTGGACGGGCGAGGAAGGGAAGGATGGCCTGTGGACTGTCGCCCCATCGGTAGCCCTCTGGCTGCCCCTCGTAGGGCGGGGCGGGCTCATCGGCCTCTATGGGCTGGGGGTCAAGGAGTCGGGGGACCTCTACACCGATGAGGAGATCGAGTCTCTGCGCCTCCTGAGCCACCAGATCGCCATCGCTGTGGAGAACGCCCGCCTCTACCGCCAGGTGGAGGCTTACAGCAAAGGGTTGGAAGCCCAGGTCCAGGAGCGCACCCAGGCCCTGGAGGCGGCCAACCAGGCCCTCTGCCAGGAGAAGAGCAAGCTGGACGCGGTGATCCACAACATCGCCGACGGCCTGGTCGTAACCGATTCTGCCGGGCACATCCTCCTGACCAACCCTGTCTTCCAGCGGATGGTGGGCCAGCCAGCGACGTGGCTTCGGGGGCAGTCCTTGGCCGATCTCCCCTTTGACGAAGGGCTGGTCATGGTCGTCGCCCAGGCGCTGGAGGAGGTCGGTCAGGTCTTCACCACCGACGTTCAGGCAGCTAAGCGCATCTATCGGGCCTCGGCCACCGCTCTCCAGACCGATGGACGGGCCACCGGCGTCGTCACCGTGCTGCGGGACGTCACCCACGAGGTGGAGGTGGACCGGATGAAGACCGACTTCATCTCCACCGTTTCCCACGAGCTGCGCACCCCCCTCACCTCTGTCCTGGGATTCGCCCGCCTCATCCGCAAGGCTTTCGAGCGGGAGATCGTCCCGGTCCTGCCGGAGGTACGCCAGGTCCAGCGGGCCAAGAAACGGATCCTGGACAACCTGACCATCATCGAGAGCGAGAGCCAGCGGCTCACCCGCCTCATCAACGACGTGCTGGACATCGCCAAGATGGAAGCAGGGCGGATGGAGTGGCATATGGAGGAGACCGACCTGGGCGAGGTGATCCGACAGGCCATCGCCGCCACCACTGCCCTGGCCGGCGAGAAAGGGCTGCCCATCCAGGTTGACCTTCCCGCGGAGGGGCTGCCCCCCATCTGGGGAGATCGAGACCGACTGATCCAGGTGATGACCAACCTGCTCTCCAACGCCATCAAGTTCACCGAGCGGGGCCGGATCGAGGTGCGCGGCGAGGTGATCCCGGCAGAGGCCGTGGCCACCCTGCGATCAGGAGACGCTCCCCTGCCACCGGGGGAGTGGGTAGCGGTCCATGTGACCGACACCGGCGTGGGCATCCGGGCCGAGGACTTGCCCCACGTCTTCGAAAAGTTCCGCCAGGTGGGGAACGCGCTGACCAACCGCCCCCGGGGCACCGGGTTGGGGCTCTCCATTTGCAAGGAGATCGTTGAGCACCACGGAGGTCGGATCTGGGTCGAGAGCCAGGTAGGGGTGGGCAGTACTTTTTCCTTTGCACTGCCGCTGACCGGGACAGGGGCTGTGCCGGAATCCCCGGCCGAGCCCAAGCTGACCCCGCTGGTGGAGATCCGACGACGAGTCGAAGCTCAGCTTCCCCTGCCCCCATCGGGGACGAAGACGATCCTGGTGGCCGACGACGAGGCCAACATCCGCGAACTGCTCCGGCAGGAGTTGGCCGAGGCCGGCTACCGGGTCATCGAGGCCGCCGATGGGCCGGAGGCGCTGGAGAAGGCCCGTCGGGAGCGGCCCGACCTGATCATCCTGGACGTGATGATGCCCGGTGTCTCCGGCTTCGACGTCACCAGCGTGCTCAAAGCCGACGAGCAGACCCAGGAGATTCCCATCCTCATCCTCTCCATCATCGAGGATCGGGAGCGGGGGCTGCGACTGGGAGCCGACGCCTACCTGACCAAGCCGGTCGAGGTGGATGCCCTGTTGACGACCATCGCCCGCCTCCTGGCGAAGGACCAGGGTCCCATCCGGCGCAAGGTCCTGGTCATTGACCGAGACCAGTCGGCGGTGGAAGCCATCACCCGCACGCTGCGGGAACGCGGCTACGAGGTCGTCGAGGCTTACGACCCACGCGGGGCGATCCTGAAGGCCCGGCGGGAGAAACCGGACTTGGTCATCCTGGACGCGATGATCTCCCAAATGAACGACTACGAAGTGCTCAAGGCGCTGCGTTATCAGGACCGAGAGGGACGGACCTGCATCATCGTCCTGGCGGGGGAGGTCTCGCCCCAGCAGGAGGCCGAAGCTCGGCGGCAGGGGGCCGATGACGTGGCGCGGCGGGAAGACCTGCCCGACCTGCTGGATGAAGGTCGGTAAAGGGTGAGGTAAGGTGGAAGAGAAGATCCGACTGCGAAGACTCCTCCCTTCCAAACAGGTTGCAGCACTGCTGGCCGACTTCGCGCCCCTCCTGGGCAAGGACGTCGCCCTGGCGGTGACCGACCAGGATGGCCGGCCGTTGGGGAGCCATCCCACCTTCCCGTCCGAGGCCATCCGGTTTCTGCGGGAGGCGGTCCACGAAGCGGCGGAGATCGTGATCACCCCTCAGGGGGCCCTCACCCCCCTCCGGGCCGAGGGCTGTGAGGTGGGGTGGGTCTTGGCGCTTGGCTCCCTCCCCTCGGCCTCGCGGACGCGGGCTCTACTAAAGGCGTTGCGCCAGGCTCTAGAGACCTTGATCGGTGTCGCTTTGGAGAAGCGGGCCCTGGCTCGAGAGACGCTGGACCGCTACCGGGAGATCAACCTGCTCTACAACCTGGGGGAGACGCTGGCCACCTGTATGGGGGTGCAGGAGCTCCTCCAGCGGGTGCTGACCCAGGCCAGCCAGATCATCCAAGCACGCCGGGGAGCCGTCCTGCTCTATGACGAGGAGGGCCGGCTGACCGTCGCGGCCAGCACCGGTTTGGAGGCAGGCGGAACGCTGGCCCAGGAGGGGCGAGCGCTGGCGGAGGAGGTGGCTCGCACGGGCAAGCCCCAGATCATCAACGACTTCACCAACGGCGAAGGGCGGGTCCCTCTCCTGGCCGTTCCGATGCGCACCTCGGAACGGCGGCTGGGAGCCATCCTCCTGGCCGACAAGGCGGATGGGGCGATCTTCACGGCGGGGGATGAGAAGCTGCTGGCCGCCTTGGCCTGGCAGGCAGCTATCTTTCTGGAAAATGCCCGCCTCTTCGAGAACGTGCGTCGGCAGCGGGACGAGATCGCCACGATGAAGCGCTACATGGATAACATCTTCGCCAGCATCGCCAGCGGCGTCATCACCACCGATACTCAGGACGTCATCACCACCTTCAACCGGGCTGCCGAAACCATCCTGCGCGTCCCCGCCCACGAAGCGGTCAACCGCCCCTACCGTCAGGTGCTCGGTTTCTTGCGCGACACCCCGCTTCCCACCCTCATCGAGGAGGTCCGTCGGCACTGCAAGAGCCGCATTGCCCAGGAGATCACCTCTCGGCTTCCTCAGGGGGAGCAGGTTCACCTGAGTCTGAACCTCTCCACCCTGCGGGGGAGCAACGGGGAGACGCTGGGCGTGGCCATCGTATTGGACGACGTGACGGAGAAGCGGCGCTATGAGCGGGAGCGGGCCTTGGTCCGCCGCTATCTGCCGCCTGAACTGGTAGACCGGCTGCCCGATGACCTGGCCGAGCTGGGGCTGCGGGGTGAGCGGCGGGTCATCACCGTCCTCTTCGCCGACATCCGGGGCTTCACCAGCTTCAGCGAGGTGAACCCGCCTGAGCGCGTCGTCGAAGTGATCAACAACTACCTGGCCCTGGCCGAGGGGGCGGTCCGCTACCATCGGGGCATCGTGGACAAGTACATGGGGGACGCCGTGATGGCCCTCTTTAACACCCCTCTCTTGGAAGAGCAGGAGCATGCTTGGCGGGCGGTGCAGGCAGCTTGGGGCCTGCAGGAGGCCGTGGCGGCCTACCATCAGCGCGTCCCGCCGGAGGAACGGCTCTTTATGGGCATTGGGATCTGCACCGGCGAAGCGGTCGTGGGCAATGTAGGAACGGAAGACCGGATGGAGTACACGGCCATCGGGGACACGGTCAACGTAGCCAAGCGGCTGCAGGAGAACGCCCGTCCGGGGCAGGTGCTCCTGGGTCGGACGACGTGGGAGGCGGTGCGAGACCGGGTGCGGGTGAAAGCACTGCCTGCTGTGCGGGTCAAGGGTCGGCAGACGGTCACGCAGATCTACGAACTGGTCGGTCTCGTGGGGGAATAAATCTCAGAACATCCCCGGGCAGAACCACCCAGCGCTGTACTTCCTTGCACAAACAAGCGCAAACAAAAAGGGGGGCTGTCAGCCCCCCAAATCGGTGCCCATCAACGGGACCTACTTGGCCTTCACCTTGATCTGCTTGGGCCTGACCTCTTCCACCTTGGGGAGGGTCAGCGTTAGCACACCGTTCTCGAACAGGGCCTCAGCCTTGTCTGCGTTGATGGGCACCGGCAACGACAGAGAGCGCTGGAAGGTGCCGTGGCGTCGCTCACGCAGGTGGTAGGAGCCCTTCTTGCCCTCGAACTCGTCCTTGATCTCACCTCGGATGGTCAGCACATCGCCCGAAACCTGGATCTCCACATCGTCAGGCCGCACACCCGGCACAACCGCCTTCACGATAATCGCGTCATCGGTCTCGTACACGTCCATCGGCAGGTAGAGCTGGGTGCGGCCATCGCCGGTGCCGAACCACTCCCGGAAGGGCCAGACGAAGCTTTCCTCGAAGAGCCGATCCATAGCCTCGCGCAAGGTCATGACCTCCCGCATAGGATCCCACCGCATCAGCTCAGCCATGCGTCTCACCTCCCTTCTCTGCAGGTTTCTTTCCGATACAATCCGGCCTCCATGATAGCCACTTCGTGTTAGATGAACGCTAACAAAACGCTAAAAATTCGTTAGACTCGGGGGGTTGCGAGCCTGCATTCCGCATGCCATCTCGATGGGGGCTTTCTTCACCACAGAGCCGCCGAGGGCGCAGAGGGATTTCTGGGGTCTCTCGGCGTCCTCCGTGCCTTTGCGTTAGAGAGAGCGCCGTCGAGCAGGCCAACACGATAGGGGGGAGCTGCCTATGTCGGGGAATCACCGAGGAATGCGCGGTGATTCCCCACAAGTGAGCGAGAGAGTGGTCCGTAGCAGGCCGTCCACGAATTTCTCACAAATGCACGAATGAGGCGGTCCTTAATTCGTGTATTCGTGCCCCATTCGTGGACGGCTAGTCTCCCTATCTCCATGGGTAATCATCCAGGAATGCGGGTTGCGAAGCGTGGTTAGCTAGGGTATAATGACGTCGGGAATCGTAGGCCAATCGTTGGCAACCAAAAGAGAGACGACATATGATCCGGCGGGTGAGAGTCCGAGGGTACAAGTCGCTCAAAGAGATTGAGGTAAAGCTTCGACCGTTGACCGTTTTCATCGGTCCAAATGCTGCCGGCAAAAGCAACCTCTTCGACGCGCTGGGGCTGCTGAGCCGATCTGTGACTTCCCGGAATCTGGCCGAAGCGTTTAAGGAGCATCGCGGTGCCCCCTTGGAGGCTTTCTACTACGGTGATCAGGGGCTGAAGGGGCTCCTTGCACGACCTACTGTAGAGTTCACCATCGAAGTGGATGTCGAACTCTCGTCTGAGGTCGTTCGGGCTGTTGAGCAGCGCATCCAGGATATGCGGGAGGGGCTGCCAGAAGACGGAAACACATCGGGGCCATCCCGGCGTCGGGTCACCGAGCCGTTGCTGCGGTACACGCTGACCGTGCAGATGGCTGTGGAGTCGGGGTATCTGCGGGTGATGGAGGAACAATTGGTTGCCCTAACCCGCGATGGGAGGGTCAAGGCTTCCCGACGAGCATTCATCGAGCCCGTAAAAGGCCGTCTCCGACTCCGGTTGGAAGGACAGGCCCGGCCAACGGAATACGAAGTTGGCCTGGATTACACGCTGGTCTCGATGCCTCTCTATCCACCTCACTATCCTCATATCACGGCCTTTCGAGAAGAACTCTCCCGCTGGCGTTTCTACTACTTCGACCCAAAGACTATGCGGGCGGAGGTGCCTCTCAAAGAGGTTGAGAACCTGGGAGCTTTTGGGGCTGACCTGGCCGCTTTCTACAGCACTTTGAAGTCGCGGCACCCTCGGCAGTTCGAGGCTTTGAACCGGGCCCTCCGCTCTCTGCTGCCCGATGTCCAGCGTCTGGATGTCGAGCGTACCGATGAAGGGTTTCTGCGCCTACAGGTCTTCGAGAGAGGAGTTCCCTTCTCGGCTCGCATCATCTCCGAAGGCACTCTCCGTATCCTGGGGCTGTTGGCCATCACCAACCCCCTGTCACCGACAACGGTCATCGGATACGAGGAACCGGAGAATGGGGTTCATCCCCGGCGTCTCCAGCTTATCGCCGATCTGCTCAAGAACGCCTCCGAGACCGGAAAACAGGTCCTGGTCAATACCCACTCGCCTAAATTGCCTACCTACTTTGATCCCCAGGCTCTCATTGTCTGTCGCAAAGAGGGGGGTAAAACTTCTTTTCTCCCCCTTTTGGACTTGGGACCTGTGTTCCAACCAGCGCTTATTGAACAAGCCCTGGCCGAGACCCCGCTGTCGGAACGGATCTTGAGGGGGGATTTCGGTGGATGAAATTCGCATCGGATACTTCTTGGAGGATATAGGCCAGGAGCAATTTCTGCGAACTTTGGTGGAGCGGGTCGCCCAAGAAGTTGGGATCGCCTCCCAACGGCTTCGCCACGAAGTGCGAAATGCCACCGGAGGGCGAGGCAAGGTGCTGGACGAACTGCGGCGGTTCTTACGCGATGTCGGTCGTGAGCGCGAGAGTCCCTTTCCCTTGCTGATTGTCGCCATAGATGGCAACTGCAAGGGGTACCAGGAAAGGCGGAACGAAATCCACGCCATCGTCGAACGGAGTGGCTACAGAGGACGGGTAATCTGCGCCGTGCCCGATCCCCACATCGAGCGATGGTATTTGGTGGCCCCACGCACGCTTCAGCGGGTGTTGGGGGTCTCGGTCACTCCCGGCGTGCCTCCCTACAAATGCGAACGTGGCCGCTACAAACGGGCGCTCCGCGAGGCCATCCGGCAAGCAGGCATAATAGCGCCTCTGGGAGGCATCGAATACGGCCCTGACGTTGCAAGGGCTCTCGACTTGTACACTGTTGGTCGAGCCGATCCGGGATTCAAGCACTTCGTGGATGAACTGCGAGAGGGGTTGTCCCCTTTCGTGCGATCCCAGGACCCTTGGTAATTACCCATATATGCGGGCTACTTCGCGGTCCTCGGTGTAGAGATGCAACTGGAGTTGCATCCTGCTCAGCCGGGGAGACTTATGGGTAATCGCCGACGTGCAACCGTTGACGGTTAGGCGAAAGGCCGTACAATACGTAGCGCTATGGTCCGTGTCATCGCCGGCACAGCCAAAGGACGAAAACTGCGGGTGCCTTCCGAAGGGGTCCGCCCCATCACCGACCGGGCCAAGACCGCCCTCTTCAGCATCCTGGGGCCGGCCGTGATCGGTGCCCGCGTCCTGGACCTCTTCGCCGGGGCCGGGAGTGTGGGGATCGAGGCCCTCAGCCGAGGAGCCGCCCAGGTCGTCTTCGTGGAGCGCGACCCCACAGCGGTCCAGGCCATCCGTTGGAACCTGCGCCACACCGGCCTGTTGGAGCGAAGCCGGGTGGTACGCAAGGATGTCTTCAAGTTCCTGGCCGGAGAGCCGGAACCCTTCGACCTCATTTACATCGCCCCTCCCCAGTACCGAGGGCTTTGGGCCGATACACTGCAGGCCCTGGATGCCCGGCCTGACTGGCTGGCCGAAGAGGGTCAGATCATCGTTCAAATCCACCCTCGCGAATACGAGCCCTTGCCCCTACAGCGGCTCTCCCTCTTCGACCAGCGGACCTACGGGGGGGTGATGCTCTGCTTCTACGAACGGAGTGGAGTCCTCGTCGAGAGCTAGGTGAGGCTTCCATCCTTCTACGGGCAAAACCGTCTCTTTGCCAACCCTTCCGCCTCTTCATACCCACCCTTGGGCGAGCCGCCATCGTCCCCCTCATTGAACGCCCCGCTCGTGAAGATATACACACATCTCTATGTCAAAAGTGACAACTGTCATATGAAATGAATGGCAACGATTACTTGACTTTTCTCGGTCTTCCGGGGATGATGTCCCCAAGGGATTGAAGAAGTTTTTGCCGTAATCTGTTCCTAAAAGGCACCAACAGGGGAGGGATGCCTATGGCCACGTTGACCCTTGAGGTCCCGTTGATGTACGGTGACCATCACGTTACCGAGGTGAGGCGGCTCCTGCTGAGCTTGCCCGGCGTAGAGGATGTCTACGCCAGCAGCTGTTTCCACATCGTCGAGGTCCAGTACGACGAAGCTCAGGTGAGTCCTGAGGAGATTGAGGCCCGGCTGGAGGAAGCCGGCTATCTGGGAGAGTTGCCGGTGCCCGTCGAGGCCGGGGCCGTCCACGGGAATGGACAGGGGGACGGTCCGAAGCCCTCGTATCGCCACACGACCGCCTATGAGCAGACCCGGCAGGTGATCAGCTTCGCCCAGCGCGTGCCCTATCGGGGACGCCCCTTGTGGCCCTGTCCCGGGATGGGGGTTCTGCGCAACGTAGAACTAGAAGAAGAAGGGAGGTGACCGATGGCCCGGAAGAAGCGCAGCCTCGAAGAGTTCAGCGCCGATCCTGCCGCTCAGGAGATGCTGGTACGTGCCGAGGAGATGGGGGTCTCGACGGCCTTCCATCGGGCCGACGCCCTCGCCCCCTGCAACATCGGGGCTGCCGGCATGTGTTGCAGCAACTGCGGCATGGGGCCTTGCCGGCTGACCAAGGATGGGCTGACCGGCGTCTGCGGCGCGACCATTGACACCATCCAAGCCCGTAACCTGGTCCGGGCCATCGCCGTGGGATCGGCGGCCCATTCGGACCACGGACGTGATATGGCCTTCACCCTCAAGGCGGTCGCCAACGGGGAGGCGGAAGGCTACGTGATCCGCGACGTGCCCAAGCTCCGCACCCTGGCCGCCCGTTACGGCATCCCCATCGAGGGGCGCTCCCCCGAAGAGATCGCCAACGACCTGGCCGACCTCTACATCGCCCAGTTCGGTCAGCAGGATGGCCAGGTGGTCCCCATTATCCGTGCGCCGGAGAAGCGTCAGAAGCTCTGGAAGAAGCTGGGCGTCATCCCCCGAGGTATTGACCGGGAGGTCGTCGAAGCGCTGCACCGCACCCATATCGGCGACGACCAGGATGCCGAGCACCTCCTGCACCACGCCATCCGCACCGCCCTCAGCGACGGCTGGGGAGGTAGCATGATCGCCACCGACGTCTCCGACATCCTCTTCGGGACGCCGGCCCCCCTCCTCGGACGGGCCAACTTGGGTGTCCTACGGGAGGATATGGTCAACGTCATTGTCCACGGCCACGAGCCGACTTTGAGCGAGATGATCGTCGCCGCCTCCCAGGATCCGGAGATCATCGAGTACGCCCGCGCTGCCGGCGCCAAAGGGGTCAACCTGGCCGGCATTTGCTGCACCGCCAATGAGATCCTGATGCGCCAGGGCGTCCCGGCCGCCGGAAACTTCCTGCACCAGGAGTTGGTCATCCTCACCGGTGCCGTCGAGGCGATGGTGGTGGACGTCCAGTGCATCATGCAGGCCCTCGTCGGCCTGGCCCAGAACTTCCACACCCTGATCATCACCACCTCCCCCAAGGTGAAGATCAAGGACGCGGTCCACATCGAGTTCGACGAGCACCAGGCTCTCACCATCGCCAAGGAGATCCTGCGCCGCGCCATTGACAACTTCAAGAACCGGGGCGAGGTCCACATCCCGGCCGCCCAATCGGAGCTAATCCCCGGCTTCTCCCACGAGTACATCAACTATATGCTGGGTGGGAGCTACCGCGCCTCCTTCCGCCCCCTCAACGACGCCATCATGGCCGGGCGCATCCGGGGTGTGGCGGCCATCGTGGGGTGCAACAACCCCCGCAGCACCCAGGACTACCTGCACTCCTACGTGACCCAGGAGCTCCTCAAGCAGGATGTGCTGATCGTGGAGACGGGGTGCGGGGCCATCGCCACCGCCAAGTTGGGCCTCATGCTCGGAGAGGCCGGCCTGGATCAGGTCGGGCCGGGCCTGCGCGAAATCTGCGAGACCGTCGGCATCCCACCGGTGCTCCACATGGGCTCCTGTGTGGACAATAGCCGCATCCTCACCGTGCTCACCCAAATGGTCGAGGAGGGCGGTCTGGGTGACGACATTGACCAGATTCCGGCGGTGGGGCTGGCTCCCGAGTGGATGAGCGAGAAGGCCCTCTCCATTGGTGCCTATTGCGTCGCATCCGGCGTCTACGTCATCTTCGGCGGGAGTTCGCCGGTGAGCGGGATGCCCGATCGGGTCTCTGACAGCGACCTGGTCTCCCGCTACATCAGCGAGGGATGGGAGAAGCTCTACGGCGGCAAGCTGGAGTTCATCCCCGATCCCGAGGAGATGGTTCGCAAGACGCTGGAGCACATTGACAAGAAGCGTGCGGCCTTGGGGCTGCCGGAGTACGATCCCAGCCGCTTTGGCCGCAGCGGCGATGCCCGCATCCTGGAACTGGAGAAACTCCCGTTGCCGGAGCGTCGGGAAGCGCTTTACGGTGTACCGGTGCGCTAGAAGAGGAAGAGCAGGAGGAGGTAGCCCTATGTCTCGTTACATCGCCACCCGCGCCATCCGTGGCGCGCACGCTCTGGTCACAGAAGCCGAACTGATGCTCCAAAAGGCCCTGGCCGAGAAGGGGCCGGAGACCCCGGTCGCCTTTCCCAACACGGCTTACTACCTCCCCGTGATCTACGGCATGACCGGCATTCCCGTCGAGAAGCTGGGCCAACTGGAGCCGGTGCTCCAACACGCGCGCGCTCTGCTGCATCCCCTCCCCTCGGAGAAGCGATGGACGCCCTATCTGGGCGAAACCCTGGATTGTGGCATGGCGACGCTGCTGGCCGCCGAGGCCATCGAAGCCATCCGTTTCGTCTACGGGCTGCAGCCGGAACCGATGCCCGGCTTCCGGCTGGCCGGTGGTACCGCCTTCACCAGTCCCGACAACGGGGCCGGCGGCGAGAGCCTGGACGGCCATCTCAACGGTCCCATTGACGACATCCAGTTGCGCACGTGGGGGATCCAGTTGGTGGACGGGCGGATGCCGGGCTTCGCTGCCATCATCGGCGCGGCCAAGTCCAACGAGGTCGCCGTGAAGATCGTGCGCGAGCTCCAGCAACGGAATATCCTCTGTTTCCTCGCCGGCAACGTCAACGGGCGGAGCATCATCCACCAGTTGATCGAGGAAGGGGTCGAGCTGGGCTACGACACCTACACTGTCCCCTTTGGCACAGACACCATCAGCGCCATCTACGCCTTGGGCTTCGCCGTCCGCTCAGCCCTCACCTTCGGCGGCCTCAAGGGCGGCCAGGCCCGGGAAATCCTGCTCTACAACAAGGACCGTGTCTTCGCCTTCGTCCTGGCCCTGGGCGAGGTGGACGACCTGAAGTACGCCGCCGCCGCCGGCGCCATCAACTTCGGTTTCCCCGTCATCGCCGACACCGTCATCCCCGAGATCCTGCCCACGGGCATCACCACCTATGAGCACGTGGTCAGCATGCCCTTCAACGAGATCGAGGGCAAGGACGACTTGGAGCGGGCCGAGCGGCTGGTGCAGAAGTGCATCGAAGTGCGCGGCGTCAAGATCAAGGTTACCAAAGTGCCCGTCCCCGTCCCCTACGGCTCCGCCTTCGAGGGCGAGGTCGTGCGGCGGGCCGACATGCGGATCGAGTTCGGCGGCAAGTACTCCCGCGCCTTCGAGTACCTCTACATGGCTCCTCTCAACGAGGTGGTGGACGGGCGCGTCGAGGTCGTCGGACCCGGCTTCGAGGAGGTCCCCGAACAGGGCCACATGGACCTGGGCATCGTGGTCAAGGTGGCCGGCCGGGGGATGCAGGAGGACTTCGAGCCGGTGCTGGAACGCCAGATCCACTACTTCATCAACGGGGCCTCCGGCGTCCAGCACATCGGCCAGCGCGACATCGCCTGGATCCGCATCTCCAAAGCGGCGGCGGAGAAGGGCTTCAACTTGGAGCACCTGGGCAAGATCCTGCACGCCCGCTTCCACGCCGACTTCGGGGCCATCGTGGACAAAGTCGAGGTGACCATCTTCACCGATCCCGACCGGATCGAGGAGTGGCTGCGGGAGGCCCGCAAAGCCTACGACCGACGCAACAAGCGGCTGGCCGACCTGACCGACGAATCGGTCAACGAGTTTTACTCCTGCACCCTCTGCCAGTCCTTCGCCCCCAACCACGTCTGCGTCATCAGCCCCCAACGGCTAGGACTCTGCGGGGCCTACAACTGGCTGGACTGCAAGGCCTCCTACAACATCAACCCCACCGGCCCCAACCAGCCCATCAAGCTGGGCACCTGCATTGACCCGGTGAAGGGGTACTGGACGGGGATCAACGAGTACGCCCGCATTGCCTCCCACGGCACCGTTGAAGAGGTGGCGATGTACTCGATTATGGAAAACCCGATGACCGCCTGCGGCTGCTTCGAGTGCATCGTCATGCTCATCCCCGAGGCAAACGGCGTGATGGTGGTCAGCCGGGAGGACTCCAGCATGACGCCGGCGGGCATGACCTTCAGCACCCTGGCCGGGATGGTCGGCGGCGGCATCCAGACCCCCGGCGTGATGGGCGTGGGCAAGTACTACCTGCTCAGCCCCAAGTTCATCTCCGCCGACGGCGGCTTCAAGCGGGTGGTCTGGATGAGCAGCATCCTCAAAGAGACGATGGCCGAGGAACTCCACGCCGTCGCCACCCGCGAGGGCGATCCTGAGCTGATCTCCCGCATCGCCGACGAACGCTACGCCGTCACCGTTGAGGAACTGCTGGCCTGGCTGGAGGAACACGACCATCCTGCCCTGACTATGCCGCCTATCTTCTGACAGACGCGCCGAGGGGTGGTCTCCCGCCGAGGCGTGCCATCGCTCCGCCACCTGTCGGACGTGGACCATAAGGCTGCACGGGGAGGCCCTCTTAACCTCGGCCGGAATGGGAATTCCGGCCTGCGGGGCAGCTCGCCGGGTTTGGCTCCCTTGGCCTGTGGAACGTCCGGGTAGGATCGAGTGACCGACGTCCCGTGGGAGACCACCCGACGGAGAGGGTGGGGGACGTTCTCGGTATGGTGTCCCCTTCCCTCCCCGTCTGGGACGGCCCTCCTCTTCCTCTCTTCCAGGTTGAGGTGAGCTGCAATCCGTGAATTCGTTCGGGATTCGTTGACTGGGTGCCGATGGAGCGACCCGCAGGTCGCCCGTAGGCACAGAGTTTAGCCGGTGCTGTATCGCACCTCCAAGCCCATCCAGACGAGAGACCGGAAATACGCAGGAGTGAGCTATGCCTCTCGAAATTCCGAAAGACAAATGGCCCGGTTCCGTTCGCACCATCACCATCGGGGCCACCCCCGAGGAGGGGGGGACCCGCGCCTGTACCGTCACCGTCGGGGGGGAGACGACGATGCCCTTCCTCCACTTTGAGGGCGAGATTCCCCACCGACCGGTGGTGGCCATCGAGATCCGAGACCGCCGGCCCGACGATTGGTCCCCGCTGCTCCTGGAGACCTGGGGGGAGGTGGTGAACGACCCGGCCGCCTGGGCCAAAGCGGCCGAGGAGGCCGGCGCCGACCTGATCCAGCTCTCCCTCAGCCTGACCGACGGCGACGGGGAGACCACCACCCCCGAGGCCGCCGTCGCCGCCGTCCGGGCGGTGCTTCAGGCCAGCGGGCTGCCGCTGATGGTCTTCGGGCCCGGCCAGGCCGAGGTGGACAACCAACTGCTGGTCGCGGTGGCCGAGGCAACCGCCGGGGAACGGCTGGTGCTGGGCATCTGCGAGGACAAGAACTACCGCACCATCGTCGCCACGGCGATGGCCAACGGCCACCTGGTCAACGCCCGCACCCCGATGGACGTCAATCTGGCCAAGCAGCTCAACATCCTCATCAGCGATATGGGCTTTCCCCTCGACCGCATCCTGATGGACCCGACCACAGCCGCCCTGGGCTACGGCATCGAGTACGGCTTCTCCGCGATGGAACGGCTGCGCCTGGCCGCGCTCCAGGGGGATGCCATGACCCAGTTCCCGATGCTCGTCACCCCCGGCTTCGAGGCCTGGAAGACCAAAGAGGCCAAAGTCGGTGAGGAGGTGCCGGCCGAGTGGGGCGACTGGCTGGAGCGGGCCGTCCATTGGGAGACCCTCACCGCCGTTACCCTGCTGGAGGCCGGGGCCGACATCCTCGTCCTCCGCCATCCCGAGAGCGTGCGCCGGGTCAAGGCTGCCATTGACGACCTGATGACCGTGCGCGAAGTGGAAGCAGTGGCGTGATAAGGAGACAGCGCTATGGCCCTGACGGGAATCCAGATCTACAAGCTTCTGCCCAAGACCAACTGCAAGGATTGCGGCTTCCCCACCTGCCTGGCTTTCGCCATGAAGCTGGCCGCCAAACAGGTGGAACTCTCCGCTTGCCCCCACATCAGCGAGGAGGCCAAGGCGGTCCTCGCCGAGTCCGCCTCTCCGCCCATCCGGCTGGTGACCCTCAAGGCCGATGGTTACGAGGTCAAGGCGGGCAACGAGGTGGTCCTCTTCCGCCACGAGAAGAAGTTCTACCACAAGCCTGGCTTCTTCATCCGGGTGCGTGATGATGCCTCCTTGGACCAGATCAGGGAGAGGGTAGCCGCCACCGATGCCTACACTGTGAACTACGTGGGGATGGACCTGACGCTGGACGGCTTCGCTGTGGAGTCGGCCTCCGGCGACCCGACCACCTTCTCCCAGGCGATCAGCGCGGTCCGGGCCGTCAGCCAACGCCCCCTCATCCTGATGAGCCGGGACCCGGGGGTGATGGCGGCCGGCCTCCAGGCAGTGAATGGTGAGGCCCCCCTCATCTACGCCGCCGACGCCGACAACTGGGAGGCGATGGCCGACCTGGCCAAGCAGCACCAGGCTCCCCTGGCCGTCTTCGCCGACTCCCTGGAGGGGCTGGCCGACCTGACCCAGAAGATCAAGGCCAAAGGTGTGGAGGATATGGTCCTGGACCACGGGGCGCGGGACCTGGGCACATCCCTTGCCCGCAACACCGTGATCCGCCGCCTGGCCCTGAAGAAGACCTTCCGTCCCCTGGGCTATCCCATCATCGCCTTCCCCGGCGACGCCGGCGATGCAGCCTGGGAAGCGATCTTGGCCGCCCACGCCGTCGCCAAGTACGCCGGTTTCATCGTCCTGGACCACACCGCGCCGGAGATGCTCTACCCGCTGCTGGTCCTGCGGGAGAACATCTACACCGACCCGCAGAAGCCAATCCAGGTCCAGCCCGGCCTCTACGAGATCAACGACCCCTCGCCGGAGGACCCGGTCCTGGCGACCACCAACTTCAGCATCACCTACTTCAGCGTAGCCAATGAGGTGGAAGGGGCCGGCCTGCCCGCCTGGCTCCTGGTGACCGATGCCGAGGGGATGAGCGTCCTCACCGCCTGGGCGGCGGGCAAGTTCGACGCCGAGCGCATCGCCAAGGATGTCCGGCGCTTCCACGTCCCCGACAAGGTCCATCGCAAGCGGATCGTCATCCCCGGCCACGTGGCGGTCATCTCCGGGGAGCTGGAGGAAGAGCTGCCCGACTGGGAGGTGCGCGTTGGCCCTCGGGAGGCGGTGGACCTGCCCACCTATATGAAAGAGGCCCTCGTGTGACCCTATGGCTGAACACCTCGTCCAGTTCGACGGTAGAGAACCGGTGCGCGTGCCCACGGGCACGCTGCTGATCGAGGCAGCCCGGCTGGCCGGGGTGGAGATCCTCCAACCCTGCGGCGGTCAGGGACGGTGTGGCCGCTGTGCTGTCCAGGTGGTTAACGGTGACGTGCGCCGCCGCAGCACCCTGCGCCTCTCGCCCGAGGACGTGGCCCAGGGCTATGCCCTGGCCTGCCAGTCGGTGGTCGAGGGAGATGTCACCGTCATCGTGCCGCCCCAGGAGAAGCTGGAGCGGCGGCTGACCACCGATCGCACCGTCGCCGAGGTCACCGTCCCGGCCGGCTACGACCCCCAGACCGCCCAGACCATCCGCCGGATCGCCCTCACCCTCCCGCCCCCCAGCCTGGACGACCAGACGGACGACTGGAGCCGCCTCCAGACGGCCCTCCGGCGGCAGGCCGGCATCGCCGAGGTCCAGATCTCCCTGCCGCTCCTGCGGCGCATCGGGCCGGTGCTGCGGGAGGGGGCGTGGCGGGTGACGGCGGTCCTGGACACGATGGCCTGGGACTGCCCCGGCTGTCCCGCCCGTCTGATTGACCTGCGCCCCGGCCACGAGCCGGAGGATGCCCCCCTGTGGGGAGCCGCCGTGGACGTGGGCACCACCACCGTCACCGTCTGGCTGGTGGACCTGCTGACCGGTCAGGTGCGGGCTCAGGTGGCCGAGTACAACCGCCAGATCACCCGGGGCGAGGACGTCATCTCCCGCATCATCTACGCCAGCAAGAACAACGGCGGCGAGGAGATGCGGGCCCTGGCCTTGGAGACCATCAACGAGCTGCTGGACCGGGCCTGCAAGCGGACCCGGGCCAAGCCGGAGGAGATCGTCAAGGTCACCATCGCCGGCAACAGCACGATGATGCACCTGCTCCTGGGCATCCCGGCCGAGAGCATCCGTCTGACGCCTTTCGTGACGGTGGTGAACCATGTGCCCACCCTCCGCGCCCAGGAGGTCGGCCTGCTCGCCCACCCCGAGGCGACGGTGGACTGCCTGCCGGGCGTCGCCAGCTACGTCGGGGCCGACATCACGGCCGGCGTCCTCGCCGCCGGCCTGGACGAGACCGATCAGGTTACCCTCTTCATGGACATCGGCACCAACGGGGAGACGGTGCTGGGGACCCGCGACTGGCTGGTCACCTGCGCATGCTCGGCCGGCCCCGCCTTCGAGGGCGCCGGCGTCCTCCACGGGATGCGGGCCACCCGGGGGGCCATCGAGGAGGTCTGGATCAACAGCCAGACCTACGAGCCCACCTACCGGGTCATCGGGAACGTCCCGCCCCGGGGCCTGTGCGGCAGCGGCCTCATCTCCCTACTGGCCGAACTCTTCCTGACCGGGGTCCTGGACCGGCGGGGGAACTTCAACGAGAGCCTGGACACCCCCCGCATCCGCAAGGGGGCCCACGGCCTGGAGTACGTGGTCGCCTGGGGGGAGGAGACGGCCACCGGCCGGGAGATCGTCCTGACGCGGGTGGACGTGGACAACCTGATGCGGGCCAAGGCGGCCATCTACGCTGGCTTCACCGTCCTGGCCGACCAGGTGGGCGTTCCCCTGGAGACGGTCGAGCAGGTGCTCATCGGCGGGGCTTTCGGCAAGTACATCAACGTGGAGAAGGCGGTGGAGATCGGCCTGCTGCCGGACATGCCCTGGGACCGCTTCGAGTTCCTGGGCAACACCTCGGTGCGGGGGGCCTACCTGGCCCTGCTGGACTGGCAGGCCCGGCGGCGCATCAAGGAGATCGCCGCCCGGATGACCTACATCGAGCTCTCCGCCGACAACACCTTCTACGAAGCTTTTATGTCCGCCCTCTTCCTGCCCCACACCGAGCTCTCCCGCTTCCCCACGGTAGAAGCAGCGCTGGGGGGGTGAGGGGATGGGACAACGAATGGAGAACCGAGTCAACGAATTGGGGCGTCTGCCGCATCCGTTTATCTGTCCAGAATTCGTTGACTTCATTCGCTAACCAAGCCGCCATCGGCGAGGAGGGATCGCACCTATGTACATCATCGGCGAGAATATCCACATCGTCTCGGAGAAGGTCAAGCGGGCGCTCAAGGAGCGTGATGCCAAGTTCTTCCAGGACCTGGCCGTCCGCCAGGTGGAGGCCGGCGCTCAGGCCCTCGACATCAACCTGGGCCCGCGCAAGCGGGACTGGGAGGAGGTCTTCCCCTGGATCGTGAAGACGCTGGAGGCCGTTGTAGACGTGCCCCTCTGCATTGACAGCACCAATGTCCTGGGCATCGAGGCGGCCCTGAAGACGATCACCAAAGCCCAGCCCATCGTCAACTCCACCTCGGCGGAGCCGGAACGCTTGGAGAAGGTGCCGCCCCTGGCCAAGAAGTACAACGCCCGGCTCATCGCCCTGACAATGGGCAAGAGCGGCATCCCCGTCTCCGCCGACGAGCGGGTGAGCATCGCCCTGGAGGTCCTGATCCCGCGCATGCTGGAGATTGACTTCCCCATCGAGGACCTGATCCTCGACCCGCTGATCCTGACCGTCTCAGGATGCCAGGAGTACTGCCCGGAGGCCATCGAGGCGGTGCGGACGCTGCAGTATGCCTGGGACCCGCCGCCGGCCGTCTCGGTGGGGCTCTCCAACGTCTCCAACCGGGTGCCGGCCGAGAACCGCTCCCTCATCAACCGCGTCTACTGTGCCATGCTGATGGGCGCCGGCCTGAAGATGATGATCGCCAACCCCTTGGACGAAAAGCTCAAGGAGGTCATCCGCATCATCGAGGAGCGAGACGACAGCACGCCGGTAGGACGCCTCTACCTCAAGATCCACGACCGCATCGCCGCGATGGAGGAGCCCTCCGCCGAGGACGTGGATATGGACGACCCCGAGCAGGTCGCCATCTGGAAGACGGTCCAGATCCTGCTCAACAAAGTGATCTACGCGGACTCCTACCTGCGTCAGGAGACCATCTCTGCCTAAGGAAAGGACGGGGAGAGGAGGAACTGAAACGGTGACCACGACCATCGCCCTCGCCGGGAAAGGGGGGACCGGCAAGACGACCATCGCTTGTATGGTGATCAAGTACCTGCTCCGGCATCGGCCCGGCACCATCCTGGCCATTGATGCCGACCCCAGCAGCAACCTGCATATGGTCCTGGGGATGGACCTGGAGTGGACCATCGGCGAGATCCGCGAGGAGATGCTCCAGCAGGTCCAGAGCTCCGTGGCGGTCGGTGCCGGCGTGCTGCCGGGCGGCATGTCCAAGCGGGAGTACCTGGACTACGAGGTCCGCTCCTCGCTGGTGGAAGGGGACCGCGTGGACCTGATCGCGATGGGGCGACCCGAAGGCCCCGGTTGCTACTGCGCGGTGAACCACCTCCTGCGCCAGATCGTGGACGGCATCAGCCGCCACTACGACTTCGTGGTCATTGACAACGAGGCCGGGATGGAGCACCTGAGCCGGCGCACGACCCGCGACGTGGACTACCTGTTGATCGTGAGCGACCCCACCCAGCGGGGCATCGTGGCCGCTGAGCGGATCGCGGAACTGGGCAAAGAACTGGACATTCACATCAACCACACCTATCTGGTCCTCAACCGGCTGGTGGGGCCGATCCCGCCTCCCCTCCAGGCGCGGATCGAGGCCCTGGGGATCCCCCTGCTGGGGGTCGTCCCGGCCGACAGCCAGGTGACCACCTTCGAGTTCAGCGGGCGCCCGCTGATCGAGATGGGGGACGATTCACCGGTCTACCAGGCTGTGGCCGCGATGATGGCCCAGATCCTTGGTCCAGCTACCTGACCGTTGTCACCCTCCTGCAGGTCACCGGTCGGGGGCGCTTTCAGCCCCGATGGGCTATTTGAGGCACGGTTTCGCGTCGGAAACGCGCCTAACCTGCGGGAGGGTGAACAGTCGGTTAACTTTCGACACGTGGGAGAAGACACGATGGGCGACAACGGACGGAGTGCACGGGGTGACGGGTTGCCGGTCGGCGCAGTGATGGTCATCGGCGGCGGGATCGCCGGGATGCAGGCTTCCCTCGACCTGGCCGACGCCGGCTACAAGGTCTACCTGGTGGAGAAGAAATCGGCCATCGGCGGCCACATGGCCCAACTGGACAAGACCTTCCCCACCAACGACTGCGCCATGTGCACCATCTCCCCCAAGCTGGTGGAGGTGGGCCGTCACCGCAACATCGAACTCCTCACCAACGCCGAGGTCCTGGACCTGCAGGGTGAGGCCGGGAACTTCACCGTCACGGTGCGCCGGAACCCCCGCTTCATTGACCCGGAGAAGTGCACCGCCTGCGGTGACTGCGCCAAGGTCTGCCCCGTCACCCTGCCCGACCTCTTCAACGAGGGGCTCTCCCAGCGCCGGGCCGCCTACAAGCTCTACCCCCAAGCGACCCCCAACGCCTACGCCATCGAGAAGCGGGGAACCGCTCCCTGTCGGGATGCCTGTCCGGCGGGGCAGCGGGCTCAGGGCTACATCGCCCTCATCCGCGAGGGCCGCTACGAGGAGGCCCTACGGGTCATCAAAGAGGACAACCCCTTCCCCGCCATCTGCGGGCGCATCTGCAACCATCGCTGCGAGGAGGCTTGCAACCGGGGGCGGGTGGACGAGCCCGTCAACATCCACGTCCTGAAGCGGTTCGTGACCGATTGGGTCTACAGCCGCCCCCGCGTCCCCCCGGAGCCGGCGGAGCGCAAGTACCCGGAGCGGGTCGCCATCATCGGGGCCGGCCCCTGCGGCCTGACGGCGGCCCAGGACCTCTGCAAGATGGGCTACGGCGTGACCGTCTTCGAGGCGCTGCCCGTCGCTGGCGGCATGATGCGCGTCGGCGTGCCCGCCTTCCGCCTGCCCGACTGGATCATCGAGCGAGAGGTCCAGGACATCGTGGACCTGGGCGTGGAGCTGCGGTTGAACACCCGCGTGGAGAACCTGGACGACCTCTTCGCCCAGGGGTACAACGCCGTCCTCATCGCCGTCGGTGCCCACCGGGGCCGCAAGCTCCCCATCGAAGGGGCCGACCTGGAGGGGGTGCTGGTCAACACCGACTTCCTGCGGGAGGTGCGGCTGGGCAACCCGCCCGACTTCTCCGGCAAGCGGGTGATGGTCCTGGGCGGCGGGAACGTGGCCGTGGACGTGGCCCGCACCGCCGTTCGGCTGGGGGCCGCCCAGGTCCACATGGCCTGTCTGGAGGAGCGGGAGACGATGCCCGCCCATCCCTGGGAGATCGAGGCCACGGAAGCTGAGGGCGTCATCCTCCATCCGGGCCGCGCCTTCAAGCGCATCCTGGACGACGGTCACGGACGGGTGGCCGGCATCGAATGCCTCAAGGTCACCTTTATGGAGTTCGACGCCGAGGGGCGGCTGACGCTGGAGACGGAGCCCGGCTCCGAGCACGTGATCCCCTGCGACATCGTCATCTTCTCCATCGGCCAGCAGCCCGACCTCTCCTTCAACCCTTCGGAGGATGGCGTGGAGGTCACCCGGCGGGGCACCGTCGCCGTCAACCCGGAGACGCTGGCCGCCACCCGTCCGGGCGTCTTCGCCGCCGGCGACGCCATCACCGGCACCGCCTTCGTCATTGACGCCATCGCCGCCGGCCACCGGGTCGCCCAATCCATCCACCGCTACCTGCGGGGGGAGCCGCTGGCCGAGGAGGAGAAGCCCTCCCTCCCCGTCGTGCGGATGAGCGAGGAGGAGGTCCAGGAAAAGCTCCAGGCGGGGGAGGTCCGGCCCCGCCCCCGGGTGCCCGTGGCCGAGCTGCCCGTCGCCGAGCGGGTCCGCAACTTCAACGAGGTGGAACTGGGCTACACCGAGGAGGAGGCCCGGACCGAGGCCCAGCGCTGCCTCCAGTGCGGCATCTGCTCCGAGTGCCTGAGCTGCTGGTACGAGTGCAAGGCGGGGGCCATCAACCACGACGAGGTGCCCCGCACCGAGGAGATCCGGGTGGGGGCCGTCGTCCTGGCCCCCGGCTACCAGGTCTACCACGCCGAGCTCTCCGAGGAGTACGGCTGGGGCCGCTACCCCAACGTGGTCACCGCCCTCCAGTTCGAGCGGCTGCTGAGCGCCTCCGGCCCCACCCACGGCCACGTCCTGCGCCCCTCCGACGGGAAGCCGGCCCGGAAGATCGCCTTCCTCCAGTGCGTCGGCTCCCGCGACCAGTCCCACGACTACTGCTCCTCCGTCTGCTGCATGTACGCGGCCAAAGAGGCGATCATGGCCCGGGAGCACGACCCCCGGGCCGAGGTCCACGTCTTCTTTATGGACACGCGGGCCTTCAGCAAGGGGTACGAGGCCTACTACCGTCGGGCCCAGGAGCAGTACGGCGTCCACTACGTCCGCTGCCGCATCTCCTCGGTCAAGGAGGACCCGGCGACCAAGAACCTGATCCTGAAGTACGTGAGCAGCGAACCGGCGGAGGGGGAGGAGAACAGGCCGACGGGGCAGGTCCGGGAGGAAGCCTTCGACCTGGTGGTCCTCTCCGTGGGGATGGAGATCGCGCCGGAGGTGCGGGAGCTGGGCCGGCGGCTGGGCATCGAGCTGGACGACTACGGTTTCTGCCACACCGTCCAGTTCCAGCCCCTGGAGACCAGCCAGCCGGGCATCTACGCCGTCGGCCCCTTCCGGGAGCCCAAGGACATCCCGGAGACGGTGACGGAGGCCAGCGGCGCGGCGGCGCTGGCCGGCGGCCTGCTGGCCCCGGCCCGGGGGAGCCTGATCACGCCGCCCGAGTACCCGCCGGAGCGGGACGTGAGCGGTGAGGAGCCCCGCATCGGCGTCTTCGTCTGCCACTGCGGCTCCAACATCGGCGGCTTCCTCGACGTCCCCGCCGTCGCCGAGTACGCCCGGAGCCTCCCCTACGTCGTCCACGCCGAGGACAACCTCTACACCTGCTCCCAGGACTCCATCCGCCGCATCACCGAGAAGACGAAGGAGCTGGGGCTCAACCGGGTCGTCGTCGCCTCCTGCACCCCCCTGACCCACGAGCCCCTCTTCCAGGACAGCATCCGCCAGGCCGGGCTCAACCCCTACCTCTTCGAGATGGCCAACATCCGCAACCAGTGCTCCTGGGTCCACTCCCACGACCGGGAGGCAGCCACGGAGAAGGCGAAGGAGTTGGTGCGGATGGCGGTGGCCCGGGCCGCCCGGCTGGAGCCGCTGCACCGCATCACCGTGCCGGTGACGAAGCGGGCCCTGGTCATCGGCGGGGGGGTGGCGGGGATGCACGCCGCCCTGGCCCTGGCCGAGCAGGAGATCGCCGTGGACCTGGTGGAACGGGAGGCGGAGCTGGGCGGCAACCTGCGCCACGTCCGCTACCTGCTGGAGACCCAGAACGGTCGCCTGCGGTGGCACGACGCCCGGACCTACCTGGAGGACCTGATCGCTCAAGTCACCGCCGACCCCCGCATCACCGTCCACCGGGAGACGGAGCTGGTGGAGACCCACGGCTACAAGGGGAACTTCACCTCGGTCCTGCGCACGCCGGAGAGGGAGATCACCGTTCAGCACGGGGCGACCATCGTGGCGACGGGGGCGCGGGAGTACCGGGGGCCGGAGTACGGCTACGGTCGCGACCCGCGCATCCTCACCCAGCAGGAGTTCGAGGCCCTCCTGGCAGCGGGGGAGGTCCGGCAGGGCGAAGAGGCGGTGGAGGCCCAAGAGCTGCCCCAGGACGTTGTGATGATCCAGTGCGTGGGGCCGGCGGAGCGGTACTGTAGCCGCATCTGCTGCACGGTGGCCCTGAAGAACGCGCTGAAGCTGAAGGCGCTGAACCCCAAGGCCCGGGTCACCGTCCTCTACCGGGACCTGCGCACCTACGGCTTCAAGGAGCGGCTCTACACCGAGGCCCGGCGGACCGGCGTCCTCTTCGTCCGCTACGACGCCGACCACAAGCCCCAGGTCCGGCTGCCGGAGGGAGGGGATGGGGAGCAACCCCCGACCGACGAGCCGCTGGAGGTGCGGGTCTGGGAGCCGATGCTGGGCCGGGAGATGGTGCTGCACCCCGACCTGCTGGTGCTGAGCATGCCGATGGTGCCGGCCGAGGGGGCCGAGGAGTTGGCCAACCGGCTCAAGGTGGGGGTGGACCTGGACGGCTGGCTGATGGAGGCCCACGTCAAGCTGCGCCCGGTGGACTTCTCCACCGAAGGGCTCTACATGGCCGGCGCAGCCCACTACCCCAAGCTGCTGGACGAGACCATCGCCCAGGCCCAGGCGGCGGCGGCGCGGGCGGCGACCATCCTGAGCCAAGACGCGCTGCCCGTGGGCGGCATCGTGGCCCAGGTGGACCCCGAGGCCTGCGTGGGCTGCCTCACCTGCGTCCGCCTCTGCCCCTTCGGCGTCCCCCGGGTCCGAGACGACCTCACCGGCGTGGGGGCCATCGTGGGGGCGGCCTACATCGAGCCGGCCCAATGCCAGGGGTGTGGCCTCTGCGTCGCCGAGTGCCCTGCCCGCGCCATCCAGTTGATGCACTACCGCCACGAGCAGATCGAGATCAAAGTGGCGGCGCTGCTGGAGCCCGCCGTACAAGCGATGAGGAGCATCCAATGACCGAGTTCACGCCGGAGATCGTCGCCTTCTGCTGTCGCCATTGTGCCTACGCTGCGGCCGACTTGGCCGGCTCGCTGCGCATCCAGTACCCGCCCAACGTCAAGGTCGTGGAAGTGCCCTGCACGGGCCGGCTGGACATCGTCGAGGTGCTCCACGCCTTCGAGCGGGGTGTGGACGGCGTGATGGCGGCCGGGTGACTGCCGGGCGACTGCCATTACCTGGAAGGTAATCTCAACGCCCGAAGGCGGGTCGAAACGATCAAGAAGCTGCTGGAGCAGATCGGCCTGGAGAAGGAACGGATCGAGATGTTCAACCTCTCCTCGGCCATGGGGGTCCAGTTCGCCGAGTACGCCACCGAGATGACCCGGCGCATCCGGGAACTGGGGCCGTCCCCTCTCCGTTCTCATTAGCGAATTGCAGATTGCGAATTGCAGATTGCAAATTGCAGATTGCAAGTTGCCATCCGCCCAGGGAGGTCGTGATGATCGTCGCCGAACAGAAACCACTGGAGGAGATCAAGGAACTCATCGCCGACGCCGAACGGGTGCTCATCGTCGGCTGCGGTACCTGCGTCACCGTCTGCTTCGCCGGCGGGGCCAAGGAGGCCGCCATCCTGGGCTCTACGCTCCGTATGGCTACCCGGCTGGACGGCCACGGCAAGGCGATTGACGAGGTGACGGTGCAGCGCCAGTGTGAGTGGGAGTACATTGACCCCCTGGAGGCCCGCCTGGACGACTATGACCTCATCCTCTCCCTGGGCTGCGGCATCGGCGTCCAGACGCTGGCCGAGCGCTTCCCCGACAAGCCGGTGGTGCCCGGCCTGAACACCGTCTTTATGGGGCTGCCGGTAGAGCAGGGGGTGTGGGAGGAGCGCTGTCAGGCCTGCGGCGACTGCATCCTGGGCCTGACGGCCGGCATCTGCCCCATCGCCCGCTGCTCCAAGCAGTTGCTCAACGGCCCCTGTGGCGGCTCCCAGGATGGCCGCTGCGAGGTGGACGAGAGCATCCCCTGCGCCTGGCAGCTCATCTACGAGCGGGCTAAGGCCCTGGGCCGGCTGGACAAGCTGCTGGAGATCCAGCCGCCCAAGGACTGGTCCAAGAGCCGTGACGGGGGACCGCGCCGCGTCGTGCGCGAGGACCTGCGGTTGACCCATCGGGTGGCAGAGGTGGCAGGAGGCGAGCGATGATGGAGGACCGGAGCAACGGTTACAAGTCCGGGAGCAACCTGGAACGGCTCATCCGGGCCGGCCACTTCGTCGTCACGGCGGAGTTGGGGCCGCCCAAAGGGTGGCAGCGGGAGGTGATCGAGCGCAAGGCCAAGCTGCTGCGCGGTGTGGTGGACGCCGTCAACATCACCGACAACCAGACGGCCATCGTGCGGATGTCCAGCATCGCCGCCGGCTGCATCCTGGTGGAGCTGGGGCTGGAGCCGATCATCCAGATGACCTGCCGGGATCGGAACCGGCTGGGCATCCAGAGCGACCTGCTGGGCGCAGCCGCCCTGGGCATCCGCAACGTCCTCTGCCTCACCGGGGATCACCAGAGCTTCGGCAACCACCCCACGGCCAAGAACGTGCACGACCTCGACAGCATCCAGCTCGTCCAGATGGTCGCGCGGATGCGGGATGAGGGCATCTTCCAGTGCGGGGAGGCCATCAAGGGGGGCGGTCCGCCCTTCTTCATCGGTGCGGCGGCCAACCCCTTTGGCGATCCCTTCGAGTTCCGCCCCTACCGTCTGGCGAAGAAGGTCGCCGCTGGCGCCGACTTCATCCAGACCCAGTTGGTCTTCGACATCCCCCGCTTCAAGGAGTACATGAAGCGGGTGGTGGATATGGGCCTTCACGAGAAGGTCGCCATCCTGGCGGGGGTTGGCCCGCTCAAGAGCACAGGGATGGCCCGCTACATGCGGGACCGGGTGCCGGGGATGCGGGTGGCCGACGAGTACGTGGAGCGGATGAAGGCGGCGGTGGCCGGCATCCCCAAGGAGGACAAGGCGGCCCGGCGTGAGGCCTGGCGGGCCGAGGGGATCAAGATCTGCGTGGAGCAGATCCAGCAGTTGCGCGAGATCGAAGGCGTCGCGGGGATTCACATCATGGCCATCGAGTGGGAAGAGGCCGTGCCGGTGATCGTCAAGGAAGCCGGCCTCTACCCGAGGCCAACCGTCGGTGAGGCGGTCCTTAAAACATAGAGCTGTAGGACCAATACAGAGAGAACGAGGGCCTTTCTTCAGGCATCGGTTTCTGAGAAGGTGATGACACCCTGGGCGTTCATCGTAGCCCCTGTGTCTTTCAGCACTCGCTCAATGCGGTTCTCGGCGATCTCTGCTTCGATCTCCTCCTGGTGATCGAGATAGTAGCTGATGGCATCGTAAATCGCTGCCAGCTCGAGATGGGGATAGGCGGCCTCGATCTCCTCGGGGCTATCACCGGCCTTCCACATCGCTGCGATAAGCCATACCGGGATGCTGGTGCCACGTAAGACAGGCCGTCCGCCTCGCACACCCTCACGCCGCACAATGTACGGGTGGTCTGTAGGATGAACTTGGGCGCGAATCAACTCTTCGGCCATTTCGTCAGGTGTGCGTCGGCTCGCACGAGCCCGCTGCACCAACAGTTCATACGTCTGCCGAGACACCTTGAGAGTCGCAACGGGTGTAACCATCCCTGCCACCTCCGGGTTGACAACTGGCATCGCACGTTATCTTGAGTATAGCATAGAACCGCCGGTCCAACAACCTTGTAGCCTTGGTGATTACCCAACTCACCTATGGGTCATCACCGGTGTAGCCCCCAGTGAGGCTGAGCATGGCCACAGCAACCTCTCCAACGACCGAAGTGCAAAGCCTGGCCGCGACCATCGAGCAGGCTACCGGCCAGAACGTCTACCTCTGCTACCAGTGCGTCAAGTGCAGCAGTGGCTGCCCCCTGGCCGAGCACATGGACCTGATGCCCAACCAGGTGATGCGGGCCGTCCAGTTGGGCGATGCCGGCGTCCTGGAGTCGAAGACCATCTGGCTCTGCGCTTCCTGCCAGACCTGCACCACCCGTTGTCCCCAAGGGCTGGACATCGCCGGGATCATGGACGCGCTGCGCATCGAGGCCCGCCGGCGCGGCATCCCCCCCGCCATCCCCGAAGTGGAGACCTTCAGCCGCCTCTTCCTCCAGGACATCCGGCTGATGGGCCGGGTCTACGAGGCCGGCCTGATGGCTGCCCTCAACCTGGCCACCAAGCAGCCGCTCAAGGATATGGCCATGGGGCTGGAGATGCTCAAGCGGGGCAAGCTCAAGCTGCTCCCCGCCTTCGTCCGCCCGCCCCGGCGGGTGAAACCCATCACCCCCGCCGACAACCAGATCGCCTACTTCCCCGGCTGCTCCCTGCACTCCACCGCCGCCGAGTACGACCAGACTACCCGGGCCGTGGCCAAGGCCCTGGGGCTGAAGCTGGTCGAGCCGCCCGGCTGGACCTGCTGCGGCTCCACGCCGGCCCACGGCACCGATCCCATCCTGGCCACCCGCCTGCCCATCCAGAACCTGGCCATCGTCGAGCGGATGGGGCTGCCCGCGGTCACCGCGCCCTGCAGCGCCTGCTACTCCCGCTTCAGGACGGCCCTCTACGTGGTGGAACGGGAGCCGGAGATCGCCCAGGAGGTGAACCGACAGATCGGCTACACCTACCAGGACCGGGTGCGGGTGGAGCACCTCCTGGACACGCTGGTGGATCGGGTGGGGCTGGAGGCCATTGAGAAGCGGGTGGAAAAGCCGCTCTGGGGGCTCAAGGTGGCCTGTTACTACGGCTGCCTGATCGTCCGCCCCCCTCAGGTGATGGGGAGGGCGCACCCGGAGTACCCGATGAAGATGGACCACCTGGTCCAAGCCCTGGGTGCGGAGCCGGTGGACTGGTCCTACAAGACCGATTGCTGCGGTGGGGCATTGGGGATCACCCAGACCGCCCTGGCCCACGAGCTGACGGCCCGCATCCTGCAGAATGCCCGCGACTGTGGAGCCGACCTCATCGTTGCCATCTGTCCCCTCTGCCACGTCAACCTGGACGCCCGCCAGGCCCAGATCGGCCTGGACTTCTCGATGCCGGTCCTCTACTTCACCCAGTTGATGGCCCTGGCCTTCGGGTTGGGGGAGAAGCGGGCGGCGCTGGACAAGAATCTGGTGGACCCCCGGCCTGTCCTGGTCTACAAGGGGATCCTGGCGGCGTAGTGCCGGACGCGGAGCCGGATCCCCAGCAGGGCTCTCGACGGTTTCGGGGCTCTCCCCGACGGGAATTCAACCGCTGAGGGGGGCTGCCTCCCGTTGAGCCAGCCACTGGGCCAGGGCTGCCCGGTGGCTGCTGAAGGCGATCCGCTCCGGCAGGCGGTCGGGCGGGAACCAGGCCACCGCCTGGGCATCGTCCCCCGCCCTCAGCGTCCCCTCCACGATGGCGGCCCGGTAGATGATGAGCACCCCGTTGTCGTTGTGGCCGCCGCCGAAGGCGTGACGCCAGTTGTAGACGCCGAAGAGGCCCTGGAGGACGACCCGCAGGCCCGTCTCCTCCTCCGTCTCCCGCAGCGCGGCTTCCTCGGGGGATTCATCCCACTCGACGAAGCCGGCCGGCAGCGTCCACTCGCCCACCCGGGGCGGGTAGCGGCGCTGCACCATCAGCACCTGGCCCTCCTGCTCGATGAGACAGCCGGCTGCGATGACCGGGTTCTCGTAGTTGATGAACCCGCAAGCCGGGCAGGTCTGGCGCGGCCGCCCGTCCAGTTCCCGCACCACCAGCGGGGTCGCGCAGAGCGGGCAAAAGCGCATCTTCATCGGTTACGTTTCCTCCCCGGTCACCTCGGGCTTCAGCACCCCGATGTAGGGCAGGTTCCGGTAGTGCTCGTCGAAGTCGAGGCCGTAGCCGACGACGAACTCGTTGGGGATCTCGAACCCCACGTAGTCCAGAGGGATCTCCACCTCGCGGCGCTCCGGCTTGTCCAGCAGGGTGCAGATGCGCAGGCTGGCGGGGTTTCGGGTGCGCAGGTTGCGGGTGATGTAGTCCAGCGTCCGTCCGCTGTCAATGATGTCCTCGACGATGAGGACATCTCGTCCTTCGGGGCTGGCCTCCAGGTCCATCAGGATGCGCACCACGCCGCTGGACTGGGTGGCCCGCCCTCCGTAGCTGGAGATGGCCATAAAGTGGATCTCGTGGGGCACGGTCAGGTGGCGGATCAGGTCGGCCAGGAAGATGAACGCGCCTTTGAGGATGGCCACGATGAAGACGTCCCGACCCACGTAGTCGGCCGAGATCTGGGCGCCCAGCTCGGCGACCCGGGCCTGGAGGACTTCTTCGGGGATCAGCACCTGGGCGATCTCGTTCTCGTGATGGGGCATCTCTGTCATCCTTTCCCGCGCCATAGGGGCGTTTCCCTCCGCTGCCGGTGGGGTCGGGCTGCTATGGTGTTGGCGACCGCGTCCATAGCTCCGAGGACCGCCGACGTTTATCCCATCCCCGTCCGGTCGGCTTCGTAGCGCAGTGGCAGGAGCTCGCTACGACTGGTAGACCTCTGGCTTCAGGGCGGCGATGTAGGGGAGCGTGCGGTGCTTGTCGGCGTAGTCCAGTCCGTAGCCCACCACCCAGACATCGGGGATCTCGAAGCCCAGGTAGTCAATGGGCACGTCCACCCGCCGGCGTCCCGGCTTGCTGAGCAGCACGCAACTGCGCAGGGAAGCGGGGTTGCGCGTGGCAAAGTTACGCAGCAGGTAGTCGAGGGTGTGACCGCTGTCCACGATGTCCTCAACGATGAGGACGTGGCGTCCCTCCACGTTCACCTTAACGTCCATGATCAGCCGCACCACCCCGCTGCTGGTCGCCGTCTGGCCGTAGCTGGAGAGGGCGATGAAGTCCACGCGGTGGGGGATGGTCAGCTTGCGGGCCAGGTCGGCCAGAAAGATGAAGGCCCCTTTGAGCACCCCGACCAGGATCAGTTGGTCCACGTCGGCGTAGTCCTGGGAGACCTGCCGGGCCAGCTCGGTGACCCGCCGTTCGATGGTCTTCTCGTCTATCAAAATGCGTTCCACGTCGGCCGGAACTTGCATAGCATCCCCCCCTCTAGGTGCGGCACTTTAGTAGGCCGGCCCCTCCTCGACTATGGAAGGTTAGGCTCGTTCTTTAGAAACGCTAGGCTTCGGGCGAGGGCCGTCGGGGCACCTGGTGGCAGGCCCGGCAGCGGGCCTCGTAGACCTCCTGGGCTCCCACCAGGATCACCGGATCGTCGTAGGCGGCGGGGCGTCCGTTGATCAGCCGCTGAGTGCGGCTGGCCTCCTGTCCGCAGACGACGCAGATGGCCTGGAGCTTGTCCACCTTCTCCGCCTGGGCCATCAAGACGGGCATCGGGCCGAAGGGCTCCCCCCGGAAGTCCATATCCAGCCCGGCGACGATCACCCGCACCCCCCGGTTGACGAGGGTGTCGCACACTTCGGCGATCTCCCAGCCGAAGAACTGGGCTTCGTCTATGGCCACGACCTCGGTGTCCGGCTCCACCAGGCGTAGGATCTCCTCCGCTTCGTGGACGACGATGGCGTCCAGCCCCATCCCGTTGTGGGAAGTGACCTGTTCGAGGGTGTACCGGTCGTCCAAGCTGGGCTTGAAGACCTGAACCTTCTGACGGGCGATCTGGGCCCGATGCACCCGACGGATCAGTTCCTCCGTCTTGCCACTGAACATGCTGCCGCAGATCACCTCCAGGCGACCGATGCTTCCAGGCGTTCGCACCCCTGACCTCCTTGAAGCAAAAAGGGCAGATGGTTGCTCCTCTGCCCTTCAGACGTTCGATCCACGATGGTTCCCTGATCAGGTCTCTAGGCGAGCCCCAGGAACTCCTCGGCCCACCGGCTACTCAGCAGCAACGGTCTGGGCCTCCTCAGCAGCCTGGGCCTCCTGGGCTTCCCGTTGGGCCTGGGCTTCGACGAACTCGGCGATGGCCCGCTGGCGCTCCCGCTCGGCCTTGGCAGCGGCCCGCTGACGGGCCTCCTCCCGCAGCCGCTCACTGCGGGCCAGGCGCTTCAGGAAGCGGTCCACCTGCCCCTCGGTGTCCACGATCCGCTGCTCGCCGGTGAAGAAGGGGTGGCAGGCGGAGCAGACGTCGGTGCGGATCACCGGCTTTGTCGCCCCCACGGTGAAGGTATTGCCACAACTGCAGATCACCTGGGCGTCTGGATACCACTTGGGATGGATTCCTTGCTTCATCGTCCCTTCGCTTTCCCCTTCAGCGGACAGGCTCTGGGTAGACGCTGACCCGTTTCCGCCCGCCCCGGATCGTCTCGAACTTCACGTAGCCGTCAATGAGGGAGAAGATGGTGTAATCTCGACCGAGGCCGACGTTGTTGCCCGGCTTGAAGCGGGTGCCGCGCTGGCGGATGATGATGTTGCCGGCCCGCACGAACTCCCCACCGAATTTCTTCACCCCCAACCGCTTCGAGCGGCTGTCACGACCGTTCCGAGAACTCCCGCCACCTTTCTTGTGAGCCATCCTCCACCTCCCTCACTCCAGAAGGATCTGGTCAACCCGCAGCTGCGTGTAGCGCTGCCGGTGCCCCTGGCGCCGCCGGTACCGCTTCCGAGGGCGGTACTTGAAGATGCGGATCTTCGGTCCCTTGATCTCCCCCAGCACCGTGGCGAGGACCCGGGCACCGGGAACGGTGGGCTGCCCCACCTGCACGCGCTCGCCATCTACGAGGAGGAGCACCCGGTCCAGAACGACCTGTTCCCCTGCCTCGTAGGGAAGTTTTTCCACCTCCAAGATGTCCCCTACCTGGGCGCGATACTGATGTCCGCCCGTTTCAACGACTGCGTAGACCACGGGTTTCCTCCGGTTGTCGTTCCCATTCACAACAAGGACGAGCCTTGCGTTCCAGGCCCGTCCTGATTCTCCCCTCTGGGGAGGCTCCTCGGGCAGGACTCGAACCTGCAACCAACCGGTTAACAGCCGGCCGCTCTGCCGATTGAGCTACCGAGGAAACTGACTTCTCGCAGTGGGGATTATACTCGAAACGTCTTTGATTGTCAAATCTCTGGGAGGCACCTCCCGCAGGTCACGCGGTGGGAACCTGCGGGAGGGGGTAGCTCTCTCAGGAAACTTGCTGTCTGGGGAGAAAGCTGGTATAATCCTGCTCGATACTTCAGACCCCCCGACAGGAGGCTCTTGCGGTGGTGCGACGCGAGACGCAGAATCCATCTTACTGGCAACGCTTCCGCGTTACGGACGACGACCTGGAACAGTTAACCAACTTCTTCCTGGAGGAAGAGCGTCCTGCCACCCTCGACGAACTGGCCCTGGCCTTGGTCCGGTATCGCTGTCAGCGGGAAGAAGCAGCCATCCGGCGCAAGCTGACCCAGGGTGCCCTCTTTCAGCCCAAAGACCGCTACGACGTGGGTGATACCCTCGTCTTCCCCGCCCTGGACTATGCGGTGGGAACGGTGGTCGGCGTTCGGCCCGGCTTCAACCCCGAGTACGGGAGGTTCCGGGTCATTCAGGTCCAACTGGAGGGGGAGTCCCGCGTGCGGGAGTTCGCCTCCGAGTTTCCCGCCCCCCATCGTCTGAACCAGGAGAACGGCGAGGAGATTGAGCAAGACGCCCTGCTCACACCGGAGGACCTGTACGGCCTCTACGGCGACTACGTGCGCCAGGCCCTGGCCGACTACTTGGAGCAGGACGAGGGTTTTGTGCGCCTGGGGGACCAGTGGTTCCTCAAGAGCCTGCTGGTCGAGATCCACATTGGTCACCTGAACATCGCCGAGGCGGTCCTGGACATCAATGGAGGGGGCCCCCTGCCGCCCGAGGACCTGCTCAAGGAGCTGGACCTGCCGGAGAGCATCAAGGACGAGCTCAAGGTCTTCTCCCTCAACTATGCCCTGCAGCAGGATGAGCGCTTCGATGAGGTGGGCCCCACGGGAGAAGTCCTCTGGTTCCTGCGCCGCCTGGAGCCTCCTGAGGTGCTCTACCCTCCACGCCGGCTTCAGGTCACGTCCGTCTCCTACGACCCCAACATCCTGGATGCTGCCCTCATCCGCCTGATCCAGGAACTGGAGGATGAGCAGGAGACCTTGACCCTGCCCTTCCAGGAAGAGCGGGACGAGGTGACGATCACGCTGACCTTCCCCCACCGTCGGGTGGGCTCCCTTCCCCTCACAGACCATCTGGCCCAGTTCTTTCCCACGGGGAAGACCCAGCGCATCCGTTTCCTCTTCCGGGATGCGCTGACCGGGAAGGAGTGGCCCGGCTGGGTGGTGCGCGAGGGGCGGTACGTCTTCGGGCTGGCCGACTGGTATGCAGAGCATGGCTTGCCTGTGGGCGCTTACATTGACATCCGGCGGGCGGAGGAACCCGGCGTCGTGCTCATCAGCTTCCGCCAGCGCCGCGCCAAGCGGGAGTGGATTCGGGTGGCCGTTCCCGTAGAGGGACGCCTCACCTTTGAGATGCAGAAACGCACCCTGGCCTGTGAGTATGACGATCTGATGATCGTCGGTGTCCAGGACCTGACCGCCATAGACGAGATCTGGATGAAGGCCGAGGAGGCGCGGAAGCCTGTTGGGGAGATCCTCTGGGAGATTTTCCCAGAGCTGGCCAAGCTCACGCCTCAGGGAACCGTCCACGCCAAGACCCTCTACAGTGCGGTCAACGTGGTCCGTCGTCTCCCCCCGGGCCCCATCTTCGCCGAGCTGGTCGAGAACCCCCATTACATCCCCGTGGGAGACAACTACTGGCTCTTCGGTGAAGGGGAGGTGTGACGGTGGCGGGGGCTGCGGGCGCTCGGGTCGGATGGGAGCGAGTCAGCGAGTCGGCGAGTCGGCGAGTCAGCGAGTCAGCGAGGGTAGAGGATGACCAGGCCGGTCGCTTCAATCCAGGTTCTTCGCGCATTTAAACCCACCCTCGACACCCCTTTCCACATAGACTACGGCTGGTGGGAGCGGTCCGGACTGAACCTCCGGGTCTACCTTCAGAGCCATCTCTGTCCGGAACACCGCAAGCTCTTCGCCGACCTCCAGGAAGTGGAGGAGATTGACTGGGTGGACGAAGAGACGGCTGAGGTGACCCGGGTGGATGGTCTCCGGCACGTGCTGCGCACCCATTGCAGCAAGCAGCCGGGCTATATCACTCCCCATACCACGCTGGTGGATGCGATCTTTCGGGTCTTCCTGGCCAACGACAACAAGCCCCTGACCCCGGTTGAATTGGGACAGCGGATTGGACGGGACCCGATGATGATCCTCCGAGCCCTCTCCCGAGGGCGGGTGTACAAGGGGTTGCGCCCTGTTGTGGATGCATAAGGACCCTCGTAGGAGACGGGATGTGGAACGGTCCAGCGCCTCCCCCATCGTCTTCGTTGCGGGGCTCTGGCCGCTTCGGGCGGGTTGACCGGCGATGAAGCTCCTGGCCGATGCTATGCTGGGCCGGCTGGCCCGCTGGCTCCGCATCCTGGGGTACGACACCACCTACCTGACCGACACCGACGACTACACGGTGATGCGGGTGGCGCGAGCGGAAGGGCGGCTGCTGTTGACCCGGGACCGGGCGCTGGCCGCCCGGATCGGCCTGGGTGCCCTGCTCATCACCAGCGAGAAGCTGGAAGACCAGCTCCGACAGGTCCTCTCGACGTTGGGTCCCTCCTCCGCCAAACCCTTCACCCGCTGCCCCATCTGCAACACGCCGTTGGAACCCGTGGATCGCGAGACGGCCCGGGCGTGGGTTCCCCTCTACGTCTATCAGACCCAGTCCCAGTTCTACCACTGCCCCGATTGCAACCGCTTCTACTGGCCGGGCACCCACTGGCAACAGATGCGGGCCCTGTTGAGCCGCGTGGACCGCACCGTGCGGGATGGCACGTCCGTTTCCGAACAGAAAGGAGGTTGACGCGCTGAAGGTCGAACCCATCGAGTTGGCCCGACGCCTGGTGGACGCCATCGTGGACAAGAAGGGGGAGGATGTCCTGCTGCTGGACATCCGGGAGCAGGCGGTCTTCACCGACTACTTCATCATCTGCAGCGGCGAGAGCGAACGGCAGCTTCGGGCCATCCTGGAGGGCGTTCGGGAGACGGCCAAGAAGCAGTTCCACACGCTGCCCCTCCAGGTGGAAGGCGAGGCGATCAGCGGATGGGTGCTGGTGGACTACGGTGACGTGATCGTCCACATCTTCGCCCCGGAGTTGCGCACCTACTACGACCTGGAAGGGCTCTGGCGCGAGGGCCGGGTCGTCGTGCGAATCCAGTAGGCAATGCCTCCTCGGCCTATTGGATGGGACACGGATAAACGCGGGTCCGACGGATAGGCACGGATGTTTTCAGATATTTTTTAGAAAATCTGTGGCTATCCGTAGCATCCGTGTCATCCGTGGTCTATTGGATGGGACACGGATAAACACGGATTGGACGGATGGGCACGGATGTTTCTGAGAGATCTGTGGCTATCCGTAGCACCTGTGTCATCCGTGGTCTATCGTCTATTGGATGGGACACGGATAAACGCGGGTCCGACGGATAGGCACGGATGTTTTCAGATATTTTTTAGAAAATCTGTGGCTATCCGTAGCATCCGTGTCATCCGTGGTCTATCGTCTATTAGATGGGGCACGGATAAACACGGATCCGACGGATAGGCACGGACTTGGGCCCGCACAGCCAGCCGGGCCTTCATCCGGTAGTTGAAGCGTGCCGTCCTCCCCAGGTCCTCCCGGTAGAGGATGGGTGAACGTCCCCTCAGTTCGTACTGCTTGAGCCGCGTCGGCTGGTTCGCCGATTGGGCGATCAGCCCCTCCAGGTCCACGATGATCCACAGTCCACAGTCCTCAGTCCTCAGTCCGCCGCTACGCCGCCATCCGCTATGCCGCTATGCCGCTATCCGCTATACCCCCAGCCCCCGAGCCCGCCGTTCCTGGGGCAGCAGGCTGTGGTAGAGGAAGGTGTGGAGGGGAGTAGCGACGCCCACCTCCCGTCCCAGCCGCACGACGGCCCCGTTCTGGGCCTCCAGTTCCGAGGGCCGCCCTTCGAGGATGTCCCGCTGCATCGAGGCCGTCGCGCCGGGGGGCAGGCTGTCCACGAAGGCCATCGCCCGGTCTACGGCGTCGCCGGCCAGAGCGATGCCCCGGGCCTGGGCGACGGCGACGATCTCCTCCATCGCCTGGAGCAGCATCTGGCGGGTCTGGGGAAGGGAGCGCAGGACGCCGACGGGCGCCCGGGTCACGGCCCCCACGCCGCCCAGGGAGGCGATGAAGAGGAACTTCTCCCACATCGCCGCCTGGATGTCGGGGGGCACCTCGGCCTTCACACCGGCGCGGAGGAAGGCTTGGCGCAGCCGCTCCGCCCGCTCGCTGGGGCGGTTGTCCAGCTCGCCGAAGGCGATGTAGGGCTCGGCCCCGGCGTGGCGGATCCGCCCCGGCCCGACGCGGGCGCTGAAGATCTTGCAGAGGCCACCCAGGACGTGCTCGGGGTCCAGGACGGCGGCCAGTTGGTCCGGCGCTTCCACGCCGTTCTGGAGGGGAACGACGAAGCTCTCCGGCCCCACCAGGGGGCGCATAGCCCGGGCCGCCTCGGGCACCTGCCAGGCCTTCACGCCGACCAGGACGACGTCCACAGGGCCGACCTGGGCGGGGTCGTCGGTGGCCTGGACCGGGTACAGGTGGAAGTCGCCCAGGATGCTCTCCACCTGCAGGCCCTGCCGGCGCATAGCCTGCAGGTGTTCGCCTCGGGCGATGAAGATCACCTCTTCGCCGGCCTGGGCCAGCCGTCCTCCGAAGTAGCCACCCACAGCACCGGCACCGAAGACGGCAATGCGCATGGGAACCTCCTGTTGTAGCGGGCTAGCGGCGTAGCGGTTAGCGGCGTAGCGGTTAGCGGCATAGCGACCTAGCGGCTGGCGGCGCAGCGGCGGACCAAGGGATGAGGCACCGAGGACCGAGGCACTGAGGGCCGAGCGGCGTAGCGACCTAGCGGCTGGCGGCGTAGCGGCGGGCCGAGGGCTGAGGCACCGAGGACCGAGGACTGAGGACTGTACCTCCCATCCGCTCAATCCGTTCTCAAATCCGCTGACAGCTATCCGTTCCAGGGCGACCTAACGGCAAGCAGCTTAGCGGTGGACTGAGGACTGCATAGCCGACCGCCGACGGCCGACGGCCGACCGCCGCCGGGGGAGGCACCGAGGGCTGAGGCACTGAGGGCCGAGCGGCGTAGCGACCTAGCGGCTGGCGGCGTAGCGGCGGGCCGAGGGCTGAGGCACCGAGGACCGAGGACTGAGGACTGTACCTCCCATCCGCTCAATCCGTTCTCAAATCCGCTGACAGCTATCCGTTCCAGGGCGACCTAACGGCAAGCAGCTTAGCGGCAGACTGCGGACTGCGGACTGCGGACTAAGGACTAAACACCCTTTCCACCGCCTGCAGCCGCTCCCAGGTGGCAGGGAGGCAGCCCAGCCGGGCCAGGAGGGGAACGAAGGCTCGGATGTAGCGCCAGACCTCTTCGCGGCCCCGCGCCCGCGCGGCGCGGAAGGCGGTGATGAGCCATCCGGCAGCCTGCTCCTCCCCCGGCGCGGCCACCTGGGCGAGGGCCTGGGCGACGGCGGTCAGGACCTGAGCGCGGTGCCGGTCGCTCTCAATCCTCTCTGCGGCGGCGAGGGCGTGGGTCAGCCCTTGGCGGTCTCTCACCTGGGCCAGGGCTTGGGCGACGGCGGTCAGGGCCTGGGCGTGCCAATAGATGTCCTCAATCCTCTCGGCGGCGGCGAGGACGCGGGAGAGACCCTCCCGATCGCCTACCTGGGCCATCGCCTGGGCGACGGTGGTCAGGACTTGGGCGCGGCGCTCGGCGTCCTCAATCCTCTCGGCGGCGGCGAGGGCGCGGGCCAGGGCTTGGCGAGCCTGGTCTTTATCCCCCACCTGGGCCAAGGCCTGGGCGATGGCGACCAGGGTCTCTTGGTCCAACGCCTGGGTGACGGCAGTTAGGACCTGGGCGCGGTATCGGTTGCTCTCAATCCTCTCGGCGGCGGCGAGGGCGCGGTCGAACGCTCCCCCCTGGGCCAAGGCCTGGGCGACGGCGGTCAGGGCCTCGGCGCGCCAATAGTTGTCCTCAATCCTCTCGGCGGCGGCGAGGGCGCGGTCGAACGCTCCCCCCTGGGCCAAGGCCTGGGCGACGGCGGTCAGGGCCTGGGCGCGGCCGCTGCTCCATCGAATCCTCTCGGTGGTGACGAGGGCGCGGGCCAGGGCTTGGCGAGCCTGGTCTTTATCCCCCACCTGGGCCAAGGCCTGGGCGACGGCGGTCAGGGCCTGGGCGCGGCGCCAATCCTTCTCAATCCTCTCGGCGGCGGCGAGAGCGCGGTCTAGGGCCTGTCGAGCCTGTTCCTGCTCCCCCACCTGGGTCATTGCCTGGGCGACGGCAGTCAGGGCCTGGGCGCCGTATCGGTTGCTCTCAATCCTCTTGGCGGCGGCGAGGGCGCGGTCCAGGGCCTGTCGAGCCCGTTCCCGCGCTCCCCCCTGGGCCAGGGCCTGGGCGACGGCGATCAGGGCCTGGACGCGGCGCCAATCGTCCTCAATCCTCTTGGCGGCGGCGAGGGCGCGGTCGAACTCTTCCCCCTGGGCTAAGGCCTGAGCGACGGCGGTCAGGGCCTGAGCGCGGTCATCGGTGTCCCTGATCCTCTCGGCGGCGGCGAGGGCGCGGTCCAGGGCCTCCTTCATAACCTGGTCTGTCCGCCTCCCCGTCCGCTCCCAGGCCGCCAGCCCGATCCGCCGGTAGGCCTCCGCCTGCCGCTTGGGGTCGGTAATCAGCTCCGCGTACCGCAGCGCCTGCTCCCCCTCCCCCAGCCGCGCCATCACCTCCATCGCCCCCACCGGCACCTGGGTCGCCAGCGTGCCCAGCGTTCCGTAGAGCAGGCTCCAGCCCACCACCGCTGGCACCCCCGCCACCCCCCGCCCCTCGGCCACCTCCAGCGCCCGCTCCACATCCCGGGCGTAGGCCCGCCGGCTCGGGTCCCGCGCCCGCTGGGCCGCGTACCACCCCCGGTCCTCGATCAGCCGCCCCAACGCCTCGAACTCCCCCGCCTTCGCCATATGCCAGCTCAGGTAGGCGTGCCCGTAGCCGTCGTCGGGCAGCGTGGACCACCGGCCCCCCCGGGTGCGGGCGCAGTAGCGGGCCACCAGTTGGGCGTGGGCCTCTCGCAGCGTCAGCCCCAGCCCCTCCGGTGGGGGGGCCACCAGCAGGCGGCGGGCCAGGCCGTGCAGCAGGTTGTGTAGGCGGTAGGTGGGCGTGCCGTCGGACAGGGGGGCACCGGGCAACAGCAGCGCCTTGTGATACAGGTAGCGCAGGCCGTCACGCGCCTCTCGCTCCTCCTTCCACCACACCGTCGCCATCATCGTCGGGGTCAGGCTTATGTCCTCCGGCAGCACCCCCAGCCTGGCGAACTGCTCCCGTCGCGCTTCCGGCAGCTGGCGCAGGCTCAAGTTGAAAGAAGCTAGTAGGCTGAGCCGCTTGCGGATCGTTTCGTCGGTCTCCCCCTCGGCTTCCGGCAACTCCAGCGCCTCCGGCCGGGCGATCTCCGCCTGCAGGTCGGCCAGCAAGTCCGCCCAGGGCACCCCGTCGTTCACCTGGGCGGCGGCCAACTCCAGGGCCAGGGGCAGGTAGCCCACCGCCTCGGCCAGGGCCAGCGCCTGCTCCCGTTCCCCCTCGGCCAGGGAGCGGTCCAGCTTCTTGATCAGGAGCGCCAGCGCCTGCTCCGGCGTCATCACCTCTAGGGCGTAGAGCGTGGCCCCCACCGCATTGGCGATGACCGCCTCGCGGGTGGTGATGAGGACCCGGCAGCGGGGGCCGCCCACCAGGAAGGGGCGGACGTGGGCCGGCTCCCAGGCGTCGTCCACCACCAGCAGGCAGGCCCGGTCGTGCAGCAGGCTGCGCAGGTGGGCCGAGGCCGACTCGATGAGGGGAAGGCGGAAGCTGCGGTCCCCCAGGGCGTAGATCCAGCCCAGCAGCAGCTCGGCCAGGTCCGGCTGCTGACCCAGCGTGGCCCAGAGGACGCCGTCGGGGAAGCGGGCCTGCACGTCGGGGTCGTGGGCCAGGGCGGCGGCCAAGGTGGACTTGCCGATGCCCTCCAGGCCGTGGATGGCGCTGACGACGAGGACGCCGGAGGAGGGCCGGCCGTCGTCCAGGAGCCGGGCCTTGAGCGCCTCGCTCACCTCGGGCCGGGGAACAAAGTGGGCCGGCAACGGCGGGGCCTGGGTGAGGTAGGTGGGGCCGGGCTCCACCACCGGTGGGGGTGGAGCGGTGGGACGGCGCTCGAGGAGGGCCGCGATCTGGACGATCTCGTCATCGAGGGGAACGTCCAGCCTCTCGCAGAGCGAGCGGTACTCCTCCAGTTTCCCCCCGATGAGCGTCCGCAGCCTTTTAATCTCCCGACGGGCGCGTCGCCTCTCCGTCGGCCTGTCGGAATCGCGCACGATCTCTTCGTGCTCCCTGATCAGGGCATACATCTCTCGGATGTCACGTTCGAGATCGTCCTTGGGTGCCATCGCTGCCCCTCACAGGTTCCTCGGTCCTCGGTCCTCGGCCCTCATCCCTCGGCCCTCAGCCCTCAGCCCGCCGCCACGCCGCTACGCCGCTAGCCGCTACAAGTATACCACACCTCCCGACGACCTTGCAACCGCCCCTCACTGGGAGATAGCTGTCAACGGATTAGGGGGAGCGGATTGAACGGATTCGGAATCCCCTAGGTGAAGCGCCGGTCCCTCCCGTCGTCTCCCATCCGCTCAATCCGTTCCTGAATCCGCTGACAGCCATCCGCTCCAAATCTGGGTCTTGCTTGAGGGCAGCACCGGCCTGGAAGCGCCGGTGCTGGGGGGTCGGCGGGGCAGCACCGGCCTGAAGCGCCGGTGCTGGGGGCGGCGAGGCGGTCCGCCGTCGGCGGTCTGCATCGTGTCTTTCCCCATCCGTGGTGCTCTCCTCCCAAGTATACCACGCCTTCCCACGACATCCAACACCCTCCCGCAGGCCACGCCGTGGAGATGGGCAGCACCGGCCTGAAGCGCCGGTGCTGGGGGAAAATGAACCCAGCCCCGCCGGTTCGACGGCCCCCCAGCCCCGCCTGTTTGACGGCGGGGCGGTGGCGGTGGCAGCACCGGCCTGAAGCGCCAGTGCTGGGGGAAATGAACCCAGCCCCGCCTGTTTGACGGCGGGGCGGCTTCCCGCATCCCCCAGCCCCACCTGTTTGACGGCGGGGCGATGGCGGCGGGGCGGTGCCTGGAAGCGCCGGTGCTGGGGGAAGTGAACCCAGCCCCGCCTGTTCGACGGCGGGGCGGTGCCTGGAAGCGCCGGTGCTGGGGGAAAATGAACCCAGCCCCGCCTGTTCGACGGCGGGGCGGCTTCCCGCATCCCCCAGCCCCGCCTGTTCGACGGCGGGGCGGCTTCCCGCATCCCCCAGCCCCGCCTGTTTGACGGCGGGGCGGCTTCCCGCATCCCCCAGCCCCGCCTGTTTGACGGCCCCCCAGCCCCGCCGGTTCACGGCGGGGCGGTGGGCGGTGCCACGGCGGGGCGGTGGCGGCGGGGCGGCTTCATCGGCGCACCGCCTCGACGAAGGCCCGCAGCTTGGCGGGGTCCTTGAGGCCCTTGGACCGCTCGACGCCGCTGGAGACGTCCACCCCCCAGGGGCGGACCTGGGCGATGGCCTCCCCGACGTTCTCCGGCCTGAGGCCGCCGGCCAGGAGCAGCCGAAAGCGCCGGGCCAGCTCCCGCGCGATCCCCCAGTCGGCCCGAAGGCCGGTGCCCCCGGGCCGGGTAGGATGGTAGGCATCCACCAGGAGCTGGGGGAGGGTCGCGGCGTCGGGGAGGGCCGCTCGGTAGGCCTCGGCCATCACCTCCGCCTCCTCGGGCGAGCGGGGGCGCAGGGCCTTGAAGGCGCGGGGGTGCAGCGCCCCCACCAAGGCCGGCGGCTCCCGACCGTGCAACTGGGCCAGGTCCAGGCCGGCGGCGTCCAGGACCGCCCGCACCTCCTCCGCCGGCGCGTCCACGAAGACGCCGACGAACCGGGGGGCGTCGGCCCCGAACTCGGCCCGCAGCGCGGCGGTGATGGCGGCCACCCGCTCCGGCCGGACGAAGCGGGGGCTCCCGGGGTAGAAGACGAAGCCCAGGAAGTCGGCCCCGGCCTCCGCCGCCCGACGGGCGTCCTCCAAGGTCGTGAGGCCGCAGACCTTGATGCGTGGCCCGCGCTGCCCGCTGCTCCGAGGCCGGAGCAGGGGGTGGGAAGGGGGATGGGGGATGGGCGGGGTGGTGAACTCCCGCGCTTTCCGGCCGGGGTCGGCGGCCCGGACCAGCGCCTCCCCGACGAGGATGGCGTCGGCGCCGGCGGCGGCCACCTCCTCGGCGTCGGAACGCCCCCGGATGCCGCTCTCGGCGACCAGGAGGACCCCCCGGGAAACTTGAGGGCGCAGCCGGGCCGTCGTCCCCAGGTCCACCCGGAAGGTGCGCAGGTCCCGGTTGTTGACGCCGATGAGGCGCGGCCCGATCCGCAGCGCCCGCGCCAGCTCCGCCTCGTCGTGGACCTCGACCAGCGCGGCCATGCCCAGCCGCCGGGTCAGCCGGTAGAGGGCCTGGAGCGTGGCGTCGTCCAGGGCGGCGACGATGAGCAGGAGGGCGTCGGCGCCGGCCGCCCGCGCCTCGTAGACCTGGTAGGGGCCCAGGATGAAGTCCTTGCGCAGCAGGGGCAGGCGGACCCGGCGGCGCACGGCCCGCAGGTGCTCCAGGCTGCCCCCGAAGAAGGGGCCGTCGGTGAGGATGCTGATGGCGGCCGCGCCGTTGGCCTCATACCGGCGGGCCAGGTCCACCGGGTCGAAGTCGGCCCGGAGCAGCCCCTTGCTGGGCGAGGCCCGCTTGACCTCGGCGATGAGGGCCAGGTTGGGGCCGCTCAGGGCGGCGACGAAGTCCCGGGGAGGCGGGGCCTGGGCCGCTTCGGCCCGCAGCCGCGCCAAGGGCACCTCCCGCCGGCGCCGGGCCACCTCCTCCCGCTTCCGATCCAGAATCTCCCGGAGGATGGTTGGGGAGGGCATGGCGCTACGGGGTGCGGGTTGCGTGTTGCGTGTAGGCGATGAGGGCGTCCAGAGTGCGCAGGGCGGCCCCGCTGTCCAGGCTCTCGGCGGCCCGGGCGATGCCCTCCTCCAGGTCGGCAGCGGCACCGCCGGCGACGAGGGCGGCGGCAGCGTTGAGGAGGACCACGTCGCGCCGGGGGCCTCGCTCCTCGCCGCCCAGGATGGCGCGGGTGATGCGGGCGTTCTCCTCGGGGGAGCCGCCCCGCAGGGCCTCGGCGGGTGCCGGCTCGAAGCCCAGCGCCCAGGGGTCCAGCGTCTCCGTCACCACCTGGCCGTCGGCGGGGGGGATGCCGAAGAAGCTGACCCGGTTAGGGCCGGCCGTCGTCAGCTCGTCCAGCCCGCCCGCGCCGTGGACGACGTAGGCGGCGCGGCCTCCCAGGGCCTGGAGCACGCGGGCCAGCACCTCGGTCAGCGCCCCGTCGTAGACGCCCAGAAGCTGGGCCGTCGCCCCGGCCGGGTTGGTGAGCGGCCCCAGGATGTTGAAGATGGTGCGGACGCCCAACTCCCGGCGCGGCCCGATGGCGTGGCGCATCGCCGGGTGGAGCTTCGGGGCGAAGAGGAAGCCGATGCCGATCTCGTCAATGGCCTGGGCGACCTGTCGGGGGGAGAGGTCGAGGCGGACGCCCAGGGCCTCCAGCACGTCGGCGCTGCCCGACCGGCTGCTGACGCTGCGGTTGCCGTGCTTGGCCACCCCCAGGCCGGCGCCGGCGACGACGAAGGCGGTCGTCGTGGAGATGTTGAAGGTGCCGGCCCGGTCTCCCCCCGTCCCGCAGGTGTCAATCACGTCGGGGCGGGAGGGGCGGACCGGCACCGCCGCCTGCCGCATCGCCCGGGCGCAGCCGACAATCTCCTCGACGGTCTCGCCCTTGCTGCGCAGGGCCACCAGGAAGCCGGCGATCTGGGCCGGCGTAGCGGCACCGCGCATGATCTCCCCCATCACCGCTTCGGCCTCCTGAGCCGACAGCGACTCGCCTTCCAGCAGTCGGTGGATCGCTTCGCGGATCATCGTACCCTCCTTTCAGCCGGATAGCTATGGAAAGCCTCTCTACACGACTCCGTGCTTTGCCGTAGGGCGGGTTCCCGTACCCGCCCGGATGGCTTCAATGCATTGCCAAAAAGTTGCGCAGGATCTCCTTGCCGTGCTCCGTCAGGATGCTCTCCGGGTGGAACTGGACGCCGATCACCGGAAAGTGTTTGTGCTGGAGGGCCATCACCTCCCCCCGGTCGGTGAAGGCGATGACCTCCAGGCAGTCGGGCAGGGGCTCGTAGACGACCAGGCTGTGGTAGCGGGTGGCGTTGAAGGGGCTGGGCAGGCCGTGGAAGATGCCCTGTCCGTAGTGGTAGATGCGGCTGGTCTTGCCGTGCATCAGGCGCGGAGCCCGGTCCACCCGCCCGCCGAAGGCCGCGCCGATGCATTGGTGGCCCAGACAGACGCCGAGGATGGGCGTCGTCGTGTGGAACCGGCGGATGAGGTCGAGGCAGATGCCGCCGTCGTTGGGATCGCCCGGCCCCGGCGAGAGGACGATGTGGCTGGGGGCCATAGCCCGGACCTCGGCCAGGGTGACGGCGTCGTTGCGGCGCACCACCGGCTCCGCTCCCAGCTCGCCCAGGTACTGGACCAGGTTGTAGGTGAACGAGTCGTAGTTGTCTATGACCAGAACCATCGCAACCTCCTTTGATTTAGTCCTTGGTCCTCAGTCCTTAGTCCTCAGTCCGCCGCTAAGCCGCTAGCCGCTAGGTCGCTAGCCGCTACGCCGCTACGCCGCTCGGTCGGCGGTTGGCTACGCAGTCCTCGGTCCTCAGCCCTCGGTGCCTCCCTCTTGGTCAGGTGGTCAAGTGGTCGAGTGGTCCTCGGTCCTCGGTCCTCAGCCCTTGGTCCACAGTCCGCCGCTACGCCGCTCGGTCGGCGGTTGGCTACGCAGTCCTCGGTCCTCAGTCCTCAGTCCTTGCCCCTTGCCCCCTGCCCCTTGCCCCTTGCCCCCTGCCCCTTGCCCCTTCCTCCCTTCCCCCTCCGCCATCTCGATGGCCAGGGCCAGGGCGCGGGCTTTGTGCAGCGTCTCCTCCCACTCCCGGCCGGGGTCGCTGTCGGCGACGATGCCCGCCCCGGCCTGGAGGTAGGCGGTCTCGCCCCGCATCAGGATGGTGCGGATGGTGATGCAGGTGTCCATATTGCCGTTGAAGCCGAAGTAGCCGACGGCCCCGGCGTAGGGGCCGCGCCGCACCCCCTCCAGCTCTTCGATGATCTCCATCGCCCGGACTTTGGGCGCACCGCTGACGGTGCCGGCGGGGAAGGTGGCCCGTAGCAGGTCGTAGGCGTCCAGCCCCTCGCGCAGCCGCCCCGTGACCCGGCTGACCAGGTGGATGACGTGGGAGTAGCGCTCCAGGGTGAGGAAGTCGGGCACCTCCACGGTGCCGTAGTCGCAGACGCGCCCCAGGTCGTTGCGCCCCAGGTCCACCAGCATCACGTGCTCTGCCCGCTCCTTGGGATCGGCCAGCAGTTCGGCCTCCAGCGCCCGGTCCTCGGCCTCGTCCGCCCCGCGCGGACGGGTGCCGGCGATGGGGCGGACCTCGGCCTGTCGTCCTTCCAGCCGCACCAGCACCTCCGGCGAGGAGCCGATGAGGGCGATGGGGGGATCGCCCCCCAGTTCCAGGAAGAACATGTAGGGCGAGGGGTTGAGCCGCCGCAGCGCCCGGTAGATGCTGAAGGGCTCGGCCCGGGTGGGGCGGGTGAGCCGCTGGGAGAGAACGACCTGGAAGATGTCGCCGGCGGCGATGTAGGCCTTGGCCCGGCGGACCATCGCCTCGAACTGGGCCCGGCTCACGTTGGACCGGGGCCGTTCGTCGGAGGGGCCCGGTGGCGGCGGCGAGGGGGGAAGGGGGCGCTGCAGCCGGGCCTCCAGGGCCTCCAGCCGGGCGAGGGCGTCGTCGTAGGCGGCGTCGGGATCGCCCCCCGCCGGCACGAAGGCGTTGGCGAAGAGGAGCAGCCGGTGCTGCACGTGGTCGAAGACGACCAGCGTGTCGGTCACCAGCAGGTGCAGGTCGGGCAGCCCCAGATCGTCCTGGGCCGTCGCCGGCAGGCGCTCGAAGAAGCGGACCAGGTCGTACCCCAGGTAGCCGACGGCTCCGCCGAAGAAGCGGGGGAGCCCCCGCACCTCGCCGGGCAGGGGGATGCCGGGGCGGTAGCGCTCCATCTCGGCGGCGACGACGTGGAGCGGGTCCTGGTGGGCCGCCAGCCGGTGGGTCGTCGCGGGCATCTCGCCGTCCAGCACCGTCACCTCGCGGCCCCGGGCGATGATCTGGCGGCGGGGGTTGACGCCGAGGAAGGAGTAGCGACCGAGCTGTTCCCCCTTCTCGACGCTCTCCAGCAGGAAGCCCGGCCCCTCTCCGCGCAGCTTAAGGTAGACGGAGACCGGAGTCTCCAGGTCGGCCGGCAGCTCCCGGTAGACCGGGATCAGCCCGCCTCGCGAGGCCATCGCTCGAAAGTCCTGTCGTGACAATTTCCCCATAAGCTTCTCTCCTAGCTCAGTCCTCGGTCCTCGGTCCTCAGTCCTCAGTCCTCGGTCCGCCGCTAAGCCGCCAGCCGCTAGGTCGCCAGCCGCTACGCCGCTACGCCGCTCGGCCGGCGGTCGGCTACGCAGTCCTCGGTCCTCAGTCCTCAGTCCTCAGTCCGCCGCTACGCCGCTATGCCGCTAGCCGCTACGCCGCTATGCCGCTTGATCGGCGGTCGGCTACGCAGTCCTCGGTCCTCGGTCCTCGGTCCTCATCCCTCATCCCATACGAAAAACGCCCCTCATCCCCGTTGGGGACGAGAGGCGTCCGACGCATCCCGCGGTGCCACCCCACTTAGGCCGGCGGAAACAAAAAACGCGCCGGTGAAGCGCGTTTTCGTGAGCCAGCCTCACTCGTTGCAGGTACGGGCCTGCTCACCCTGCCCTCGGCAGGAGGCAAGCCGATACCCTCGGCCCTGATAACGGTGGCGACTCCGGCCGGCCCTACTGAGCGCGAAGACTGCGCCGTTGGGGCCGGCAGCTCCCCGGCCCATTCACGCCTGCCGCTTGCGAGTGGGCTTCCAGCCCAAGGCCCACCTCTCTGGCGCGCGCTCAGGCGCTACTCTTCCGGTTCCCAGCCGTTGCTCGTGATTCTGTTGGCGGGCGATCGCGCCAGTAGTATACCAGAGCGCCCGTTGGCTGTCAAGGGTGCACGTCGCGGTGATTACCCACAAGTGAGCGAGAGAGTGGTCCGTAGCGGGCCGTCCACGAATTTCTCACAAATGCACGAATGAGGCGGTCCTGAATTCGTGTATTCGTGCCCCATTCGCGGACGGCTGGTCTCCCTATCTCCAAAGATATGAGCAATCACCGCTGCACGTCCTGGCAGGTGAGGCAGTTGGTCAAATTGCCCCACGCACCTCCGGCCAGTCCAGCATCATCACCGAGACCTGCGCCCCGGCCGGCAGGTGGTCCACCTCCTCCGGGATGATGGCCAGCCCCTGGGCGCGGACCATCGAGAGGAGGATGCCGGAGCCCTGGTCGCCGGTCAGCCGGGCGACGTACTCCTCCCCCCGTCGCTCCACCGTCACCCGCAGGTAGTGGCGGCGGTGGTCCTTGTGGGGGATCGGGTCCAGCAGCCGGGCTTCCACCACCGGCCTCTCCAGCCGCCGCTTCCCCAGCATCTTGAGGATGGCAGGCCGGGCGAAGAGCTCGAAGCTGACCATGGCCGAGACGGGGTTGCCCGGCAGCCCCAGCAGCGGCACCCCGCCGATGTGGCCGAAGGCGAGGGGCTTGCCCGGCTTCATCCGCACCCGCCAGAAGGCGACCTCGCCCTCGGCGGCCAGCACCTCCTTCACCACGTCGAAGTCGCCCACCGAGACCCCGCCGGAGGTGAGCAGGAGGTCCGCGCCCTGCTCCAGGCCGGCCCGGATGCGGGCGGTCAGCTCGGCCACGTCGTCGCGGGCGATGCCCAGCAGGATGGGCACGCCCCCGCAGCGCAGGACCTGGGCGGCGTTGGCGTAGCTGTTGGCGTTGCGGATCTTGCCCGGCTGCCAGGGAGCGTCCACCTCGATCACCTCGTCACCGGTGGCCAGGATGGCGACGCGGGGCCGGCGGTGGACCTGGACCTCCTTGTGGCCCAGGGCGGCCATCATCCCCACCTCCGGGGGGCGGATCTCGGTGCCCCGGGGGAGGATCAAGGCCCCCCGGCGCACGTCCTCGCCGGCCTGGCGCACGTTCTCGCCCACCGCCACCGCCTTGAGGACCCGCACCCACGCGCCGTCCCGCTCCGTCTCCTCGAAGCGGACGACGGCGTCGGCTCCCGGCGGGATGGGGGCGCCGGTCATAATGCGGATGGCGCACCCCTCGGTGACGGGAACGTCGGTGGTGTATCCGGCGGCCAGGTCGTGGACGATGCGCAGCCGGACAGGGTGGTCGGGGCCGGCGCCGGCGGTGTCGGCGGCCCGCACGGCGTAGCCGTCCATCGCCGAGTTGGCCAGGGGCGGGATGTCCATCTCGGCGTAGAGGTCCTCGGCCAGCACCCGGCCCAGGGTCTCCAGCAGCGGCACCCGCTCCGGCGGGAGGGGCCGGAAGGCGGCCAGCACCCGCTCTCGGGCCTCTTCAACGCTGAGCATCGGGTACAGCGTCGTGGTCATTGACTCCTCACTTCCCTCAGAGCTTCAGGGATTCAAACGCCCGCTTGGCGGCGGTCTTTCCAACGCAGAGGCGCAGGGGGCGCAGAGGCCCTTTCGGCTCCTTCCGCTTCCCTCTTCCCCTCTCTGCACCCTCGGTGTTCCGGCGGTGCATTCCTACCTCGCCGCAGACCGGACGCACTCGGTCTGCCGTGGCAGAGGACTTGAAAGGCCCTCCTACTCGTCCGAGGCCGGCGACCCATCATCCTCCAGCCCCGTGCCCAATTCCAGGGGCTCTTCCACCGGCTGGGCGAGGACCCCCCGCTCCCGCTGGACCCGGGCGATGCCGTTGCGGACGACCGTCAGCGTGTGGTTCAGCGTGGCCTCCAGTTGCGTCAGCACCTCCAGCACGTAGTCGTCGGCGTCGGCCTTGATGCTCTCGGCCTCCTGGAGCGCCTGCTGGCGGATCTCCCTGGCCCGCTTCTTCGCTTCCTGGGTGATGACGTGCTCTTCCACCAGTTGGGCTGCCTTCTCCCGGGCCAGTTGGCGGATCCGCTCCGCTTCCTCCTTGGCCTGGGCCAGGATCCGCTCCCGCTCCTGGTTGATCCGCTGGGCCTGGCGCACCTCCTCCGGGATGGAGATGCGCATCTGGTCAATGAGGTCCCAGGCCCGCCGGGCGTCCACCAGCAGGCTGTCGGAAAAGGGCAGCCGCCGGCTGTTGTTCAGCAACGCTTCCAGTCGGTCCAGCAGGTGTTGGATGTCCATCCCAGCCTCCGTCTCGTCCCTCGATGATGCTCGACACCCTCAGTCGCGGAGGGAGATCATCGGCACCGAATTGTCCCGTTCCTCCCCCAGTTCGGCGAATCGGCGGGCCAGGGCCTCGGCCACCGGTGGCGGAACCATCCGGCTGATGTCCCCGCCCAGCATGGCGACCTCTTTCACCGTGCTGGAGCTGAGGAAGGTGTGCTCCTCGCTGGTGATGAGACAGACCACCTCGATGTCCGGGGCCAGCCGCTTGTTGGTCAGGGCCATGCGGAACTCCAGCTCGAAGTCGGAGAAGACCCGCAGCCCCCGCACGATCACCTGAGCGCCCACCTGGCGGGCGAAGTCCACCGTGAGGCAATGGTAGCTGTGCACCTGGATGCGGTCGTAGCCGGCCAGCGCCTGGCGCACCAGCGCCAACCGCTCCTCGGTGTTGAAGAGCAGCGTCTTCAGGGGGCGGTCGTAGACGGCGACGATCACCTCGTCGAAGATCTCGGCCGCCCGGGTGGCGATGTCCACGTGACCGTAGTGGATGGGGTCGAAGGTGCCGGGGTAAAGGGCTCGGATCATCAGCTTATCTCGCTTTCCTCTTGCCAAAAGGTTGCGACGCGCCGGGCCAGGAGCCGGTGTTCGGGGCGATGGAGCTCCGGGTCCGCTTCCATCAAACGCTGCGCCTCCCGCCGGGCCAGGTCCAACAGCCGGCTGTCCCCCATCCCGGCGACCTTCAGGTCGGGCAGCCCGCTCTGGCGGGTGCCGAAGAACTCGCCGGGGCCGCGCATCTCCAGGTCCTTCTCCGCCAGCAGGAAGCCATCCTGGGTCGCCTCCACCGCCTTCAGCCGCTCCCGGCTCTCCGGCGTCGAGCGATCGGCCAGGAGGAGGCAGTAGGAGGGGTGGTCGCCCCGCCCCACGCGGCCTCGGAACTGGTGGAGCTGGGCCAGGCCGAAGCGGTTGGCCCCTTCGATGAGCATCACCGTGGCGTTGGGAACGTCAATGCCCACCTCGACGACGGAGGTGGCGACCAGGATGTCCAGCTCCCCATCGGCGAATCGGCGCATCACCGCCTCCTTCTCCTCGCCCTTCATCCGCCCGTGGAGCAGCCCCACCCGCAGGTCGTAGAAGACCTCCCGGCTCAGCCGCTCGTACTCCTCGACGGCGGCCTTCGCCTCCAGCTTCTCCGAGCCCTCGACCAGGGGGCAGATGATGTAGGCCTGGTGCCCCTGGCGCACCTGGGCGCGGATGAAGCTGTAGGCCCGCTCCCGCTCCGTCGGGAGGAGCACGTGGGTCTCGATGGGCCGGCGGCCCGGCGGCATCTCGTCAATGATCGAGAGGTCCAGGTCCCCGTAGATGGTGAGGGCCAGGCTACGCGGAATGGGGGTGGCCGTCATCACCAGGACGTGGGGGTTGTGGCCCTTCTGGCGCAGGGCGGCCCGCTGGCGAACGCCGAAGCGGTGCTGCTCGTCAATGACGGCCAGGGCCAGCTTCTGGAAGGTGACGCCGGCCTGGATGAGGGCGTGGGTGCCGACGACGATCTGGATGCTCCCGTCGGCCAGCCCCTCGTAGATCGCCTTCTTCTCCGCCGCCGGGGTGCTGCCCGTCAGCAGGCGCAGGGTGGGGCGCAGCCGGGGATCGTCCATCGTCTCGAAGAGGCGGCTCAGGTTGCGGAAATGCTGCTCGGCCAGGATCTCCGTGGGGGCCATCAGGGCGGCCTGGGCGCCGGCGGCCGCCGTCAGCGCCATCGCCGCCGCCGCGACCACCGTCTTGCCCGATCCCACGTCCCCCTGGAGCAGCCGGTTCATCGGGCGCTCCTGGCGCAGGTCGGCCAGGATCTCCTCCAGCGCCCGCCGTTGGGCGTTGGTGAGTCGGAAGGGGAGGCCGGCCAAGAAGCGCTCCAGCAGGGCCTCGTCCACGGGCACGGCCCAACCGGGGCGGGCCTGCCAGCGGTGGCGCTGGCGGAGCACGCCGATCTGGATGAGGAAGAGTTCGTCGAAGGCGAGCCGACGGCGGGCCCGGTGCAGCGCTTCCCAGTCGTCGGGGAAGTGCATCTGGCGCAGGGCCGTGGAGAGGTCCACCAGCCCGGCCCGCTCCCGCAGGTCGGGGGGCAAGTGGTCGGGCAGGCGGGGGGCCCAGTAGTCCACCACCCGCTTCATCAGCCGGCGCATCCCCTTGGCGCTGACCCCCTCGGTCAGGGGGTAGACGGGAACGATGCGGGCGGTGTGGAGCAGTTCCTGGTCCAGGGGCTCCCAGGTGGGCGATTGGAAGGTGAGCCGGCCCAGGTACTCCTCCACCTTGCCGCTGATGACGATCTGGCGGCGGGGGCGGAGGCGATCCACCAGGTAGGGCTGGTTGAACCAGGTCACCTCCATCGTGCCGGTCCCGTCGCCGACGATGGCCTTCACGATGGAGCCGCCGCTCTTGGTCTGGAAGTGCCTGACCTGCCAGATGGTGGCGATGATGGTGACCTCTTCGCCGTACTCCAGCCGGTTGATGGGCTTGAGCTGGGTGAAGTCGTCGTAGCGGCGGGGGAAGAAGTAGAGGGCGTCTCGGATGGTCCTCACGCCCAGGCGGGCCAGTTGGCGGGCGCGGGCCTTGCCGATGCCGGTGACGACCTCGATGGGGGAGTCCAGGCCGGAGGGCTCCGTCGCCGGCGGGGGCGGGGGTGGGGGGGCCGGCCTGGGCGGAGCGGGACGTTCGACCCGGACGGGGGCGGGCTGCTCTTCGACGGCGGCGGGGGCGGGGGCGGCCACGGGTGCGGCCGGTTGGACCGGGGCCGGGACGGCGGCGAGCTTCTCCTCCAGCTTGACCATCACCTCCCGCCGGTCGGAGGCGGTGCCCATCTGACCGTACCAGCGCAGCAGGTTGGCGATCCCTTTGATCCAGGCCGCATCGTCTACGTCCTTCCTGGCCTCTTCCTCCCAGGTATCCGCGTAGCGGGCGATGCCGCCGATGACGGCCCGGTTGCGGTATCCTTGCTCTTTCTCCAGCGCCAGAATCTTCTTCAGCTTCTCAACGGATTGCAGCACGATCCTCCTCGCTCTACGGTACGTCGGGTAAAGAGCAGGCGTGAACCGGTCTTGGCCTGCTAAGGTGCGGGGCGGTTTATTCGGATTAGAACCCCTTGGAGGGAGCTTTCGTCTCGAATCGCTGCATCTATCTGACCGGCCAGCCGGGTGAAATCCGGGTCATAGCTGCACACGATGATGCCCGCGTGGTCGGATTGGGCCAGGTGCAGACGGATGAAGTGCTTCCGATTCAGGGTCAGCACAGCACGTCCTTCCTGACGTGCAAATGCCAAGACGGCTTCGTCCGGCAGCCCCTGCCCGGCCTGACCGGTGTCCATCATCGTTAGCACGTCATGGCCCAGGCGTCGCAATGCCTCCACCGCCGGAAAGGGGAAGTTCTCATCGGCATACAGGCGGGCCATGTTAAGCCTCTTCGTGCTCCCGAATCTGGCGCTCGATCTCCTCGCGGTGGGCGCGGTAGTAGGCCCAGGCATTGGCCAGGTCTTCCGCCCGGAGGGTCGGATAGGCACGCAGCAAGTCGGCTTCGCTACTGCCTAGCCGCCGTGCCTGGACCAGCAACCATACAGGGATTCGCGTTCGGACGATGCAGGGATCTCCACCGCAAACGTCCGGTTGGCTCTCAATGCCGGGAAAGGCTTCTCCCAGGTCTTGCACAATCCACCGGAGGAGTTGGGCCTTTTCAGCCCGCTTCATCTGGGCAAGCAGTTCTTCGATCTCCTCAAGCATATTCATCGCTCATCCTATGCCGTGTCGGGAGCCCTCACGACCGCTGCGATGCCCAGGGCCCCCGGCCCGACGTGAACGCCCAGGACAGGCGTGGCCTCCTCGACGATGGTCTCGGCGTCGGGGAAGCGGGCGGCCAGGGTCCGGTGAAGCTGTTCCACGGCCTCGGGAGCATTGGTGTGCAGCACGGCCAGGGCCTCCAACGGCCCCAGCGCCTCGGTGATCTCCACCAGTCGGGCTACGGCCCGCTTCCGGGTGCGGACCCGCTCCCGTTGAAAGACCTGACCGTCTCGCACCTCCACGATGGGCTTGATGCGCAGGAGAGCGCCCATCGCGGCTCTGGCCCAACTGACCCGACCGCTCCGGTGCAGGAACTCCAGCGTGTCCAGCACCGCGTAGAGCCGGACGCGAGGGCGGACGGCCTCCACCGTGGCGACGACCTCCTCCAGCGATGCGCCGGCCCGGGCCGCCCGAGCTGCCGCGATGACCTGCCAGCCCAGCGCCATCGTGAGCATCCCCGAATTCAGCACGGCGATAGGGACCTGGGCCAGGGAACGGGAGGCCAGGAGCGCGGTGTTGTGGATAGCGCTCAGGTTCGCCGCGCAGTGGATGGACACGATGCCGCTCCCCGGCCCAGCTCCCTCCAACCGGGGGAGCAGTCGCCGATAAGCGGCCTCGAAATCCCCCACGCTGGGCGCAGCCGTCGTCGGCAGCACCGGCTCGGTGGCCAGCCGCCGGTAGAAGCTTTGACGGCTGATCTCCACCTGATCGCGCAGGCTCTCCAGGCCGAAGTTGATGTAGTTGGGCACCACGGTGATCTCCAGCTCCTCCACCAACGGAGCGGGAACATCGGCGGTGCTATCGGTGACCACGTAGACCCGTTGAGGGGTCGGGGCAGCGTTCATCATCCTTCACAGGCTCGTGGAGGCAGGTTCGTAAACCAGCACGCCCAGGCTGTCGGGACCCAGGTGGACGGCCAGGGAGGGCGCGACCATGCGCGTCGGGATGGGCTGGCGCGGGAAGAGGTCGCGCAGCCGGGTGCGCAGCGTCTTGCTCTCGCGGGTGGGACCCGGACCGGTCTGCAGGATAACCAGTTGCTCTACCTCGCTGAACTCGGCCACAAACTCGATCAGCTTCTCCACCCCCTGGAGCTTGCTCTGGGCCTTCTCCAGGGGGATGAGGTCCCCCTCCTCCAGGGTGAGAAAGGGCTTGATTCCCAGCATCGTGCCCAGAATGGCCTGGGAGGGACCGATCCGCCCCCACCGTTCCAGATACTCCAGGTGTTCGGTGATGAAGGCCAGGTAGATGTGGGGGATCAGCCCCCGCATCAGGGAAATCAGTTCGTCCAGGGGGGTGCCCCGGAGGGCGGCCCGGGCGGCAGCTTCGACCAGGATGCCCAGGCCCAGCGAAGCGGCCTGGGAGTCCATCACGACGATCCGGCATCGCCCCAGGAAGTGATCGGCGGCTGCCCGGGCGTGCTCCAGCGTCTTGCTCAGGGAGCCGGCCAGGTGCAACGAGAGGATCTGGCTGGTCGTCTGGCTCAACTGCTTGTAGACCTCCTGAAAGGCAGCGATGGAGGGCGGATGGACGATGGTCGTCGTGGTGTTCTGGGCGAAGCGCAGGGCGAACTCCTCAGCACTCAAGTCCAGCCCTTCGCGCAGCCGCCTTCCCCCCCATTCGACTTCCAGGGGGACAACGGTGATCTCCAGGGCTCGGACCAGATCAGGGCTCAGTTGGGCGGAGCTGTCGGTCACGATGCGAACCCGTCCTGGCTTCCTTCGGGAAACGCTCTGGGAACGCATAGCCTCATTCGACCGAGAGGATGTAGTGGTAGTGGGGTTGTCCTCCCTCGATGACCTCGACCTCCTGCTCCGGGTAGCGCTGGCGGATGGCCTCGGCCAGGGCCTCTGCTTCCTCCTGGCTCACATCATCGCCGTAGTAGAGGGTGATCACCTCTTGCTCGGCGGCGTTCATCTTCTCCAAGGTGACCCAGATCACCTCTTCGATCCGGTCGCCGGCGGCCGCCAGTTGGTCGTCCACCAGGCCGATCACCTGGCCGGCGGCCACCGTCACGCCGTTCATCTCCACGGAGCGGGTGGCGGTGGTGATCTCACCGGTGGTCACCTCCTCCATTGCCGCTTCCATCGCGGGGAGGTTGGTGTCCAGGTCGGCCTGGGGGTTGAAGGCCAAGAGCGCGGCGATCCCCTGGGGGATGGTGCGGGAGGGGACAACGGCGACTTCCTTGGAGGCCAGCGCCGCTGCCTGCCGGGCGGCCATAATCACGTTGCCGTTGTTGGGCAGCAGGATGACCTGGGGGGCCGGGACCGCCTCGATGGCCTCCAGCAGTTCCTGGGTGCTGGGGTTCATCGTCTGGCCGCCGGCGACCACCGCCCCGACGCCCAGGCTCTCGAAGACGCGGGCCAGCCCCTCCCCCGGGGCGACGCTCACAACGTCCACCAGGGCCTCCGGCCGCTCTGGAGCAGGGGCAGCGGCCAGGGGAGCACTCTGCTCCTGGTCGCGCTCCTGGACGAAGCTCTCGTACTGGGCCTGCATATCCTCGATCACCACGTCCCGCAGGGAGCCCCAGCGGACGGCGTAGCTCAGGGGAACGCCGGGGTCGTGGACGTGGACGTGGACCTTAACGGTGTTGGCATCGCCGACGACCAGCGTCGAGTCGCCCATAGCGTCAATGTCGGCGCGGATGCGGTCCACGTCCAGGTCGTGGCCCACGAGGATGAACTGGACGTCGTAGCCGTAGCCGGCCTCACCCGCTTCGGGGACCTCCTCGGCCTGGAAGGCGGGGGAGATGGCTTCCCCTGCCTCCACCGGCTCTTCCGCCTCGATCCGCTCCCCCCGCAGGGCGTTCCACATCCCCTCCAGGATGACGAAGAGGCCCTGGCCCCCCGCGTCCACCACGCCGGCCTCGGCCAGAACGGGGAGCAGGAGGGGGGTGCGGGCGACGGCCTCTCGTCCTCGGCTCACCATATGGGCGAAGACTTGGGTGATGTCCTGGTAGCGGACGGCGGCGGCCCGGGCGGCCTCGGCCACCTCCCGGACCACCGTCAGGATCGTGCCCTCGACGGGGCGAATCACGCCTTTGTAGGCGGTGTCGGCGGCCTCCTGCATCGCGCGGGCCAGATCGGCTGCCGTCATCCGCTCTTGATCGTCCAGAGCGCGGGCGAAGCCCCGCCAGATCTGGGAGAGAATGACGCCGGAGTTGCCCCGGGCGCCCATCAGGGCTCCGTGGGCGACCTTGTGGGCGACGGCGCCGATCTTCGCCTCGTCGCAGTGGGCGATCTCGGCCCAGGCCGATTGCATCGTCAGCAGCATGTTGGTCCCCGTGTCACCGTCGGGCACGGGGAAGACGTTGAGGGCATTGATGGCGGCCTGGTGTTGGCGCAGCCAGTGCATCCCGGCCTCGACCAGGCGGCGGAAACCCTGTCCATCCAGCATCACAACGGGGTGGGCCTGTTCTCGATCCATATGCATCCGTGCATTTGTGGGATATTCGTGGACGGCGGATCGCTCCCGGGCTCTCAATCCACGTCGCTGATGCGCAGCCCCTCTACGTGGACGTTGACGGCGGTGACCGGCACGCCGACGGCCTTTTCCACCGCGAACTTGACGACGTTCTTGATGCTCTGGGCGACGGAAGCGATGCGGGTGCCGTACTCGATGATGACGTAGACGTCAATGATGATCTGGTGGTCCTGGACGTGGACCTCGATCCCCTTGTGGGCGCGTCGGGAGAGGGCGCTGGTCAGCCCGCTCACCAGGTTGCGGGAGGCCATGCCGACCACCCCATAGGTGCTGAGCACAGCCTGGCTGGCGATGGTGGCGATGGCGGTGGGCGAGATTTCGATCTTCCCCAGGTTGCTCTCCTCGACCATAAGCTTCCTTCCCTGATCTCAACAGGTTCGGCCACAAGTCTTGGGCTTTGGAAGGCCCTCCCATCAGAGGTTCTGTCGGGCCTGGAAAGCCCTCCTACGATGGGGAGGGGGCTTTCTAGTACCGCATCGAGCGGACCTCGATCAACCGTCCTGGCCGCTCCCGCCGGGCGGTAAACCGCCCGGCTCGGCCAACCAAGCCTCCTTCGAGGGCTGTCTTAGTCCGCAAGGCCTTGCTCCTGAGCCCGGACGTTCACGCCCGGGCGGGGTTGGGCAGAACAACACTCTACGGGGAGACGACCCGTCACCGGCGGTGATTACCCACAAGTGAGCGAGAGAGTGGTCCGTAGCAGGCCGTCTACGAATTTCTCACAAATGCACGAATGAGGCGGTCCTTAATTCGTGTATTCGTGCCCCATTCGTGGATGGCTGGTCTCCCTATCTCCAAAGATATGGGTAATCACCGGGTCACCGGAGTTGCCCAAAATGGCGTCTCGTGGTAAACTTCTAGCCACTCTACGCATCACGTTGAGGGGATGGTAAGAATGGCGAAATGTGATTTCTGTGGACGGGGTCCGCAGTTCGGGCACAATGTGAGTCACTCCAACAAGGCCACCAACCGGCGGTGGAATGTGAACGTTCAACGAAAGCGGATGGTCATCGGTGGCCGGCGGCGGCGTGTTCACATCTGTACCCGTTGTCTGCGGACGATGAGCAAGACGCGATAGCCTTACGGCCTCACCGCCGGGCCAGCTCTCACGGGCTGGCCTCTTTTCTTTGTCTGGACGCACCTATTCAGCCTACCCTCCCGCAGGTCACCGGTCGAGGGCGCTTTCAGCCCCGATGGGCTATTGGAAGCCCAGTTTCGCGTCGGAAACGCGCCCAACCTGCAGGAGGGTGAACAGTTCGTCTGGACAACTTATGATACAACGGGATGGGGGAAAAGGCAAGGAGACCGGTGGTGATTACCCACGCTGCTGGAGCACCCGCTGCCGGAGCTGCCCGCAGCCGGCCTGGATGTCTATCCCCCGCCGGGTGCGCACTGTGCTGGGGATGCCGTGCCGTTCCAGGATAGCCTGGAAGGCGGCGATGCGCTCCGGCGACGAAGGCCGCCCTTCGTACTCCTCCGTCGGGTTCAGGGGGATCAGATTGACGTGGCAGAGGAGCCCACGCACCCGCTCGACCAGGGCGAGCGCCTGGGTCTCGGTGTCGTTTAGGCCGTGGATCATCGCCCACTCGAAGGTGATGCGCCGTCCCGTGCGGGTCACGTAGTCCCGACAGGCAGCCATCAGCGGATCCAGAGGGTAGCGCCGGTTGATGGGGACGATCTGGTCCCGTAGTTCGTCGGTGGCGGCGTGGAGGGAGACGGCCAGGCCGACCTGGAGTCCTTCTCGGCTGAAGCGCCGGATCCCCGGGACCAGCCCCACGGTGGAGAGGGTGATGCGTCGCTGGCCGAAGGCGAAGCCGTGGGGGTTGATGAGCCGGCGGATGGCCTGGAGGGTGGCCTTGTAGTTGGCCAGCGGCTCCCCCATTCCCATCAGGACGACGTTGGTCAGCCGGTCCCCTTGGGCGGCCAGGTGGCGGGCGATGAGGATCACCTGTTCGACGATCTCCCCGCTCGTCAGGTTGCGCCGCAGCCCCATCTGGCCGGTGGCGCAGAAGACGCAGCCCATCCCGCATCCGGCCTGGGTGGAGATGCAGGCGGTGCGCCGCCGACGATAGCGCATCAGCACCACCTCGATGCTCTCCCCATCGGCAGCCTGGAGGAGGAACTTGCGGGTCTGGCCGTCAGCCGAGGTCATCTCGGCCTGCTGGGTGAAGGAGCCCAGGCGGGTCTCCTGGGCCAGCCGCTCCCGCAGCGCCTTGGGCAGGTTGGTCATCTCGTCGAAGCCGGTGGCCAGGTGCTTGTAGAGCCACTGCCAGAGCTGGTCGGCTCGGTAGCGGGGCTGACCCCAGTCGGCCATCAACTCGACAAGGGCGGGGTAGCTCAGGTCGTACAGGTTGATCCAGGGCTCTTCCATAGGCAACACGTGAGGCAACACGTGACCCTCGTCGGTCTGCATCCGGCTACCGTTCTACCGCTGGCGTAGGATGTACTCCAGCGTCACCGTCTGATCCTCCAAGGCGGCGACCCGGAAGACGATGATGGCAGAGCCGTCGGCAGGGCGGTAGACATAGACGTGGCCTACCTCCACAGGTAGGCATCCCTTGCTGAAGCCGTCGGTGGGCAGCAGCAGCGTCTCCATTGCGCTGGCCGGCCAGAACCCCATATCCCGCCCCTCCCCCTGCCCTCGGTTGTTGGACCAGAAACAGGGGCCGCGCTGATCCTCCGCCTCGGCCAGGAAGTAGAGGTCTCCCCAGGTGATGACCCCTTTGCGGCGCTGGTCGAAGTCGAAGCTCTCCGTGTGGGCCAGGGTCACCTGCCTCCAGGGCGGTGGCGTGGGGGGCAAGGTCTCCCCCGGAGCCAGCGTGGGCGTGGGGAAGGGGGTGGGGGTGGGGGATCCGGTGGGCTCGCCGATGTCGAAGACCTCCGGCTCCTCGGCCGGTGGGGTTCCCTGGGGAGGTGTCTCCTGAACCGCCGCCGGCGGTGGGACCGTCGGGACCAGGGTGGGCTGGGGGAGGGACCGACCGCAACCCGCCAGGAGCGCCAGGAGCGAGATCAGTCCTCCCACCAGACCCAGGGGCTTTCCAATAGCGGTGGAGGCCGTGCGATCTTGCTCGTCCATCAGAAGAGAGAGACCTCGCCGTGGCGGATGCGGGTCCGCACCTCGTTGACTCGGCTCAACTGCTCGTCTAGCACGGCGGCCACATCGGCCTGGATGCTGGGGGTGAGGGAGCCGTGGCTCGGGCGGACGACGGCGGTGGCCACCAGCGGCTGGTCCAGGGGGGCGCCGATCTGGGAGAGCAGGTAGACCGTTGCCTCCTTCACCGTGGGGACCTGCTCGATGATGGCCTGGGCGGCCAGCAGGGCCAGGACGTTGTAGACCTTGCCCACGTGGGAGATGGGGTTCTTGCCGGCTGCTGCCTCCAGGCTGGAGGAGCGGAAGGGGGTGATGAGGCCGGTCACCCGGTTCCCCCGGCCCACGGCGCCGTCATCGCCGTTCTCGGCCGAGGTGCCGGTGACGGTCAGGTAGACGTTGCCGCTCTCCAGGTCGTCGGCGGTGTTGACCGCTACCTGGACGTGCCGGCGGCTGTGCTGCTCGGCGAAGGTCTGGACGGCGTCCTGGACCGCTCGCCAGGCCTCCTGGTAGCTGGTGAGGTCGGGGACCTGGGCAGCGATGAAGGGGATGGCGACGGTCAGTGTCACCTCGTCTCCCATCCGGGCGCCCATCACCTTGACATCCTCACCGATGGGGAACTGGTTGATGAGGTCGTAGTTGATGTAGTTGGTCGTCTCGTAAACCAGGTCCTCCAGGTCGGAGCGGGGCCAGTGGGCGACGCCGAAGCTGGTATCGTTGGCCGTCACCTGCTCGACGACGTAGATCAGTTCGGTCGCGCCCCGGCCGGCGTAGGAGTCAATGACCACGTGGGCGACCGGGTCCAAGTAGCGCAGCGTCTCCCCTAGGTAGGCGCGGGCAGCCTCGATGGCGATGGTGTCCATCGGGACCTGGCGTCCGTTGAAGCTGGGCGTGCCCCGGCCGGCGATCTGGATGCGGATGGGCTTAAGCACGCGGCCGCCGCCGAAGCCGACTTCGACCTCACCGGCGACCAGTTGGACTTTGTCAAAGTTGTGGTGGAGCGGCGTGCCCAGGTTCTCCTCGCACCAGCGGGTGTACTCCACGGAGATCCGCTCGGCGATGCCGTCGCACAGGCTGTCTGGGTGGCCGATCCCCTTCCGCTCCACGATCTCGACGGGCATTTCCTCGATGAACTGCCCTGAGGCCTCGGACACGACGATATTTCGGCTCATATCAGGGATCCTCCTTATTGAGTGGTAGGGGTGGGTCGTCCAAGAGTCCGTCTACCGCAAAGCGACCGGCCCTCGCCGTCCAGGGGGCAGAGGGCCGGTTGGGCACACGAAAAAAGCCCCTTCTCGAAGAAGAGGCAAGCGACGCAGGGCGAGTGCGCAACTTCCCTCTTATCTTCCAGACAGAGTCCCGTCTGCCGGAATTGGCACCGGGTCTGGAGGGCAGAGGGGGATGGGGGGAACCTCGCGGGAGCTCCGCCCTCCAGACTGGTTGCCGAGGCTTCACAGGGCCGGTCCCTCCACCTCTCTGGATAAGAGCGTTGCGGGCAGGATATGCGGTTGTGAAAACCAATGATACCACGCTCTTGGGGCTCTGTCAAATGGCCGGCGGGTGTCTATTCAGCCTACCCTCCCGCAGGTCACCGGTCGAGGGCGCTTTCAGCCCCGATGGGCTGCTGGAAGCACGGTTTCGCGTCGGCAACGCGCCTAACTGCGGGAGGGTGAACGGTTACGTCGGCTTGATTTCGCTTGTCAGCCTGGACGCTTCGTGGTACAATACAGACGCGCATGGTGGGCGTGGCCCAGTGGTTAAGGCGTCTGGTTGTGGCCCAGAAGATCGTGGGTTCGAATCCCACCGCCCACCCCTGATCGCCTATCGCCGCAAGCGATAGGCGATTTTCCACTCAGGTTGGTGTGGGGGTGACCGCCGGTCGCCCGACAGGTTCGAGTTGCACCCTTGCCACAAGCCCCCGTAGCTCAATGGGACAGAGCGCCGGACTTCGAATCCGTAGGTTGCGCGTTCGAGTCGCGCCGGGGGCGCCTGCCAAGAGAGACCCTTTTGACGACGATCGTCCGTCCTCTGAGTCTGTGTGAGCAAAGGTGGTGTGTGATGGGTATTCCCTGGCCGGCCAAATCCTACGCCCGTATTCCTGACATCCTGGACCTGCCTCGCCTGATTGAGGTCCAGCTCGACTCCTTCCGTTGGTTCCAGGAGGTGGGGTTGCGGGAGCTCTTCGATGAGATCTCCCCCATCGAGAGCTTCAACGGCAACCTGCGCCTTTACTTCCCCAGTAACCGACCCGAAAGCAAGGAGATGGAGCTGGACTACCATTTTGGAGAACCCAAACATACGGTGGAAGAGTGTCGGGAGCGGGATATGACCTACGCCGCTCCTCTTTACGTGAAGGTGCTCCTGGACAACCGGGAGACCGGCGAGAAGGTGGTGAGCGATGTCTTCATGGGGGACTTCCCCCTGATGACCGATCAGGGCACTTTCATCATCAACGGCACCGAGCGGGTCGTGGTTAGCCAGTTGATCCGCTCGCCCGGGGTCTACTTCGACGTTGAGGAAGATCGGGCGACTGGTCGCCACCTGGCAACGGCCAAGCTCATCCCCGACCGGGGAGCTTGGATGGAGTTCGAGACCCGCAAGTCGGACTACCTGACCATCAAGTTCAACCGGAAACGCACGATCCCGGTGACCATCTTCCTGCGGGCCCTGGCAGCCGTGGATGATGGGATGGACAGTGGTATCCTGGTGGAAGGGACCGACGAGGAGTTGCTGGCCCTCTTCGAGGGCGTGGACACCGACTCCGATCACCTCTACATCCCCACCACCCTGCGCCAGGAGCCGGCTTGGGACCCCCGGGATGGGCGGACCATCGCCGAGGAGGCGCTGCTGGAGTTCTACCGCCGGATGCGCCCCGGCGACCCTCCCACGCTGGACAATGCCCGCCAGTTCCTGGAGGGGCAGCTCTTCGACCCGCGCCGCTACGACCTGGAGCGGGTGGGGCGGTATAAGCTGAACCAGCGGCTGGGGCTCGCCATCCCCCTCTCCCGCCGGACCATCACCAAGCTCGACCTGGTCAAGCTGATCGAGCGGATGATCCGCATCAACAACGGGCTGGAGGAGCCCGACGACATTGACCACCTGGGCAACCGGCGGGTCAAGACCGTCGGCGAACTGATCCAGAATAAGATGCGGGTCGGGCTGCGCCGGATGGAGCGGGTGGTCAAGGAGCGGATGAGTATCCGGGAGGCCGAGGGCCTCACGCCGGTGACGCTGATCAACATCCGACCGGTGGTGGCCGCCATTCGGGAGTTCTTCGGCTCCAGCCAGCTCTCCCAGTTTATGGACCAGACCAACCCTCTGGCGGAGCTGACCCACAAGCGCACCCTCTCGGCGCTGGGGCCCGGAGGGCTGCGGCGGGAACGGGCCGGCTTCGACGTCCGGGACGTCCACCATTCCCACTATGGACGCATCTGCCCCATCGAGACGCCCGAGGGGCCCAACATCGGCCTGATCGGACGGCTGGCTACCTATGGCCGGGTCAATGAGCTGGGCTTCATCGAGACCCCCTACCGGCGGGTGATCCATAGCGTCCCCAGCACGGCGGTGGACCGTCTGGTGAACAAAACGCTGCGGGAGCCGGTAGTGGACCCGTCGAGTGGCGAGGTGGTGGCCGAGGCCGGAACCGTGGTGGATGAAGCCCTGGCCCAACGCATCGCCAGCCTTTCCCTCGAAGGGGAGATCCCTATCGAGCCGGTGGTGACCCGGGAGATCGTCTACCTCACCGCCGACGAGGAGGACAAATACACCATCGCCCAGGCCAATGTCCGGTTGGATGAGCGGGGCCAATTCCTGGATGAGATCGTCGCCGCCCGGCGGAGCCAGGAGTTCATCTTCGCCAGGCCCACCCACGTGGACTTCGTGGACGTGGCCCCCCGTCAGATCGTGGGCATCTCGGCGGCGCTCATCCCCTTTCTGGAGCACGATGACGCCAACCGGGCGCTGATGGGCTCGAACATGCAGCGGCAGGCCGTCCCCCTGATCCAGCCGGAAGCCCCGCTGGTGGCAACGGGGATGGAGTGGCCGGCGGCGGTGGACTCCGGCCAGGTCGTTCTGGCCGAGGAGGATGGTCAGGTCATCAGCGTCACCAGCAGCCAGATCATCGTCCGAGGGGAGTCCGGCGACAAGGTTTACAAGCTCCAGAAGTTCCGCCGGTCTAACCAGAGCACCTGTATTGACCAGCGCCCCATCGTGGTGAAAGGGCAGATGGTCAAGAAAGGGGACGTCCTGGCCGATAGCTCCTCCACCGACCACGGGATGCTGGCGCTGGGGCAGAATGTGCTGGTTGCCTTCCTCTCCTGGGAGGGAGGGAACTACGAGGACGCCATCCTCATCAGCGAGCGGGTCGTCCGGGAGGACCTCTTCACCTCTATCCACATTGAGAAGCACGAGGTCCAGGCCCGGGACACCAAGTTGGGGCCGGAGGAGATCACCTACGACATTCCCAACGTAGGGCAGGAGGCCCTCAAGGACCTGGACGAGAACGGGATCATCCGCGTGGGCGCGGAGGTGGGACCCAACGACATCCTGGTGGGCAAGATCACGCCCAAGGGCGAGAAGGAGCTAACGCCGGAGGAGAAGCTCCTGCGGGCCATCTTTGGTGAGAAAGCCCGCGAGGTGAAGGACACCAGCCTGCGCCTCCCCCACGGTGAGCGGGGCAAAGTGGTGGACGTGATCGTCTTCACCCGGGATGACCATCGGGACCTACCGGCCGGTGTGGAGAAAATGGTACGGGTGAGCGTTGCCCAGCGGCGTAAGATCACCGCCGGGGACAAGATGGCAGGACGCCACGGCAACAAGGGGGTGATCTCTATGGTCGTGCCCATCGAGGATATGCCTTTCCTGGAGGATGGCACGCCCGTGGACCTGATCCTGAACCCCCTGGGGGTGCCGGGGCGGATGAACATCGGGCAGATTCTGGAGACCCACCTGGGCTGGGCGGCCTCCCGGCTGGGCTTCCGGGCCATCACCCCTGTCTTCGACGGGGCCAAGGAGTCGGAGATCGAGGCCGAGTTGGCCCGGGCCTGGATGATTGATCGGGCCTGGTACGAGGCCAGGGAGCGAGCCTGGGCCTGGCTGAAGGAGCAGGAGTTCGACACGGAGATGCTGGAGGACGACGACGAGGCCCGCCTGCTCTACGTCCTGGCCTGGTTGGAGCCCCTGGGCTACGATCCCGACCGCCTCGTCTCCGATGAACGCTACGCTCGGCGGTCGGTGCTGCGAGAGTGGCTGCGCGAGAAGGGGTATGATCCCGACGCTCTCCTTGTCTTCGAGGATGATCCCCGCTCCTTCGCCGAGCGGGAGGTGGCGGACCGTCTGGCGAAGCTGGCCTGTCTGCGCCTCTGGATGGCCTACCGGGGCGTCGAGGATGTGGACAGCATCCCCGATGAGGAGGTCGAGGCCCGGGCGGAGGCGGTCAGCAAGGAGTCGGGCTGGCCCCTGCCCACCGTGGGAAAGATGATCCTCTACGACGGCAAGACGGGTGAGCCCTACGATCAGCCGGTGACCGTCGGCGTGATCCAGATGATGAAGCTGGCCCACCTGGTGGAGGACAAGGTGCACGCCCGCTCGACCGGCCCGTACTCCCTGGTCACCCAGCAGCCCCTGGGCGGCAAGGCCCAGTTCGGTGGCCAGCGCTTCGGCGAGATGGAGGTGTGGGCGCTGGAGGCCTACGGCGCGGCTTACACCCTGCAGGAGATGCTGACGGTGAAGTCGGATGATGTGCAGGGGCGAGTGAAGACTTACGAGGCCATCGTCAAGGGCGAGCCCATCGAGGAGCCGGGAATCCCCGCCTCTTTCCGGGTCCTGGTCCGCGAGCTTCAGAGCCTGGGCCTGGAGGTAGAGGTGATCACCGACGGCGGGGAGATCCTGCGCTTTGGCAAGGAAGCGGAGCGCACCCGGCCCCCCAAACTGGGGTTGGGGTTGCTCTCCTTCGGAGGGGAAGGGTAAGCGCTTCAGGGATGTCTAGCGGAATCAAGCCTTCCGTGGGGCAGGCTTTCGGGCCAGCCGGCGGTGGACGAGGATGGCTGCCTCACCGTGAGGCAGCCTATTTTTCCCCTTTTTCCCCTGATGTAAGCGAGCATCGGGAGCGAGGAGAAGGGGAGATCCCAAGTGGACTGTCTACCATCTTCATTACGGCCACCACAGCGGGTGTTCCTGCCCTTTGTCGCGACGGAGACATCTTCGTTGCAAAAGTGGTGCAGCAGATGAGGTTTGGGGGCGGGGATCCTTCTGGAAGGTGCGGGATTGTCCATCGGGGTCAATCTGGAGAAAAAGGGCGTAAAGTGGTTGACAATTTCGCGAATGTGTAGTAGAATGTCTTTTCGTGACTGGCGGCACCAGGGCAATTCGTCGCCAGCTATAGGGAACACGATGCGCGTGGAGGCCATCAGTCGTTGGGATGGCCTCCTTCCTTGCCCTCAGAAGGGAGGGAGCGGTGCCTACCATCAACCAGTTGGTTCGCAAGGGTCGAAAACGGAAGGCCAAGAAGAGCAAGGCGCCGGCCTTGCAGTATATCTTCAATTCCTTCAAGCAGCGCCGCATCCGCATGCCCAAAGGGGCGCCCCAGAAGCGGGGTGTCTGCACCCAGGTGCGGACGATGACGCCCAAGAAGCCCAACTCGGCGCTGCGCAAGATCGCGCGTGTTCGTCTCACCAACGGGATCGAGATCACGGCCTACATCCCCGGGGAGGGCCATAACCTCCAGGAGCACTCGGTGGTGTTGGTGCGTGGGGGGCGTGTGAAGGACCTGCCCGGTGTCCGGTACCACATCGTCCGAGGCGCGTTGGACGCCGCCGGTGTAGAGAACCGGAAGCAGCAGCGGTCTAAGTACGGGACCAAGAGAGGCCGGTGAGCGTGAGGGGGAGTGAGGGCCTGGTTGCTCATCCCTTCGCTGGTGTGACGAGGTAGGGGAGACTATGCCAAGACGGTATCGCCCACCCAAACGACAGGTTGAGCCCGACATCCGCTACAACAGCGTCTGGGTTGCCAAGTTTATCAACCGCGTGATGCGCGATGGCAAGAAGAGCATCGCAACCCGGATCGTCTACGATGCCTTCGACATCATCCAGGAGCGGACAAAGCGGGACCCGCTGGAGGTCTTCGAGCAGGCGATGAAGAACACGATGCCGGTCCTCGAGGTAAAGCCCCGGCGGGTGGGTGGCTCGACCTATCAGGTGCCGGTGGAGGTGCCTCCGCACCGCCAGGTGAGCCTGGCGATGCGTTGGCTGGTGCAGGCCGCCCGGGCCCGCTCCGGCAAGTCTATGGCCGAGAAACTGGCCAATGAACTGATGGACGCGGCCCGGGGCCACGGAGCGGCTGTGAAGAAGCGAGAAGACACGCACAGAATGGCCGAAGCGAACCGCGCTTTTGCGCATTATCGGTGGTAAAGCGGGCAACTGGGTTGCTCAGTTGCCAGAATCGGCCCTTGAACCTGTAGAACAGCGGCCCGGTTGTCCCTTTACCCGGTTCTGAGAGACTGAGTGACCCAGTTGCCATGGCGCGCGAATATCCTCTGGAACGCCTCCGAAACATCGGCATCATTGCGCACATTGATGCCGGCAAAACGACAACGACAGAGCGGATCCTCTTCTACACGGGCCGCACCCATCGGATGGGGACCGTTGACGAGGGGACAACGGTCACCGACTGGATGGCCCAGGAGCGCGAGCGGGGGATCACCATCACCGCCGCCTCCATCACCTGTTATTGGCGGGGCCATCAGATTAACATCATTGATACCCCTGGGCACATTGACTTCACGGCCGAAGTCCAGCGCAGCCTCCGTGTGCTGGATGGGGGCGTCGTCGTCTTCGATGCCGTCAATGGTGTAGAGCCCCAGTCGGAGACGGTTTGGCGCCAGGCCGATCGCTACCAGGTGCCCAGGATCTGCTTTGTTAACAAGATGGACCGCGTCGGGGCCGACTTCGTGCGGACCGTCGGGATGATCCGCGAGCGGCTTCACGCCAACCCTATCGCCATCCAATGGCCCGTTGGCGTGGAGGACGGCTTCCGGGGGGTCGTGGACCTTCTGGAGATGAAGGCCATCCTCTGGGTGGATGACCTGGGCAAGGAGCCCGTGGTCACCGAGATTCCCAAGGAGGTGCTGGAAGAGGCGCAGGAGGCTCGCGAGATCATCCTTGAGCGCATCATCGAGACCGATGATGCGCTTATGATGCGCTACCTTGAGGGGGAGGAAATCCCTGCCGAGGCGTTGCGACGGGCGCTCCGCCAGGCCACATTGGAAGGCAAGGCGACGCCCGTTCTTTGTGGGTCGGCTCTGCGGAACAAGGGTGTCCAGCCCCTCCTGGACGCCATCGTGGACTACCTGCCCTCGCCGGTAGACATCCCACCCATCACCGGTATCAACCCTTACACCCAACGAGAGGAAGTGCGTCCCGCCGATGAGGACGCACCCTTGGCTGCCCTGGTTTTCAAGATCGTGACCGATCCCTATGTAGGGCGGCTGGCCTACTTCCGTGTCTACTCCGGTCGCGTCAAGGCCGGCTCGATGGTCCTGAACTCGACCAAGGGCAAGAAGGAGCGGGTGGGACGGGTGCTGCGGATGTTCGCCGACCGGCGGGAAGACATCCAGGAGGTCTACGCGGGCGACATCGGGGCGACCTTGGGGTTGAAGAACACCTTCACCGGAGAGACCCTTTGTGCCCCCCAGGCCCCCATCATCCTAGAGTCCATCACCTTCCCCGAGCCGGTGATCTCGGTGGCCATCGAGCCCAAGACCTCGGCGGATCAGGACAAGCTGTCCGACGCCCTGCGCCGGCTGGCCGAGGAGGACCCCACCTTCCAGGTGCGGATTGACGAGAACACCGGTCAGACCATCATCTCGGGGATGGGGGAGCTCCACCTGGAGGTGCTGGTGGACCGGATGCGGCGGGAGTTCGGAGTCCGCTGCAACGTGGGCCGGCCCCGCGTCGCCTACCGGGAGACCATTACCCGTCCCGTCCGGGCCGAAGGGCGCTTCGTCCGCCAGACGGGCGGGCGCGGTCAGTACGGCCACGTCTGGCTGGAGCTGGAGCCCTTGCCGCCGGGAAGCGGCTTCGTCTTCGAGAACCGCATTGTGGGCGGTGTCATCCCCAAGGAGTTCATCCCGGCGGTGGAGAAGGGGATCCGGGAGGCGATGGAGAGCGGTGTCCTGGCCGGCTACCCTTTGGTGGACCTGAAGGCCGCGCTGGTGGATGGGAGCTACCACGAGGTGGACTCTTCGGAGATGGCCTTCAAGGTGGCTGCCTCGATGGCCCTCAAGGAAGGGGCGCAGAAGGCCGGGCCGGTGCTCCTGGAGCCGGTGATGAAGGTAGAGGTCGTGGTCCCTGAAGCCTATACAGGCGATGTCGTGGGCGACCTGAATGCCCGGCGGGCCCAGATCGAGCGGATTGAACCCAGGGCTGGGGGCCTGCAAGCTATTGATGCCCTCGTCCCCCTGGCCGAGATGTTCGGCTATGCCACCGATTTGCGCTCGATGACCCGAGGTCGGGGCACCTTCACAATGGAGTTCGACCATTATGAGCCGGTCGAGCGGGATGTGGCGGAGCGCATCCTGCGAGGCGGACGGCTCTGAGCGTGATACGTAACACGTAACACGTAACACGTAACACGTAATACGTAACACGTAATACGTAAGACGTTACCAGGGAGGAAGGAAACCATGGCCAAGCAGCGCTTTATTCGGACGAAGCCTCACGTGAACGTGGGGACGATAGGGCACATTGACCACGGGAAGACGACGCTGACGGCGGCGATCACGAAGGTGCTCTCGCTGAAGGGGCTGGCGG